>NNBV01000928.1_pt1 | contig 38361 bp, 28 predicted proteins | sample 1173771 | NCBI WGS metagenome assembly NNBV01 (sample SAMN07173938, study PRJNA388173) | plant metagenome | isolation source: symbiotic tissue sample KVS11 | place: Norway: Troms, Kvaloya island | reverse complement strand
CAACATCTAGTCGCGATGAGGCAGATTCGTGCCCAGCTTGCGGCTGCAAACCGCGTGCTGGCGACCGGTGGCGTCACGGCCGCCAGGTTGAAGCGCATGCCAGCCATTCGAAACAAGCTCAGAAGGCTCCCCTACAAACTGTCAGAGGTTCAAGATTTGGGAGGCTGCCGCGTCATTTTGCCAACATTGGCCGATGTTCGCAGATTTGAGGAACGCCTCTCCAATTCAAATCGCCACCGTCGTCGGGACGTCGACGACTACATTGTCCGCGCTAAGCGCGACGGCTATCGCTCCCTGCACTTGCTCCTGGACCATCAGGACGATCGGTTCCCTGAGTACAAAGACCTCCGGGTCGAGCTGCAGGTGCGAACCCATCTGCAGCACGCGTGGGCGACGGCCGTCGAGGCATTGGGCCTCTACCTGCGCGTGAATATTAAGAGTGGCGGCGGAAGCCAGGAGTGGCGCAGGCTTTTGATGCTGATGTCGTGCGAATTCGCCGAAAGCGAAGGATGCGAGCCGGTGCGAGGAGCGCCTTCGGGCAGGCATCGCCGGGAGGAGATCATAGCCCTCGATCGCCAGCTCAAGGCGCAGGACGCCCTGGACAGCCTTTCGCTCGGGTTTCGAGTCATCAACGGGTACTTGCTGGATCAATCAGCCAAATACCTTCTTCTGCGTTTCGAGCACGACAAGAAGCAGATCAGGCTGGAGACGTTCAGTGAGGCTCCTGCAGGCGTAAGGATGTATGGCGACGAGGAGCGCCGCCTTGCGGTCGAAAGCATGGACGATGATCCGTCCGGCGACGCTCTGTTCGTGAGCCTGAGCCAGCTGAACGACCTCAGACGGGCATTCCCCAACTACTTCGGCGATGTGCGCCTCTTTAGGGAGCAACTGCGTCACATATGCAAAGGCCGTGGCGTCGCGACTTACGAGCTTCCCCCCCAGGCGCTAGCAGCGCCTCGCAGCAGAGACATCGTCAACCCGAACTGGCTCCGGACGCCTCGCTTTCACAAGCCTCGGGGGGCCTGATCAGAAACCACTTCTGTTGCCATCTGATTGTTCGCTCGTTGCCATCTGAAAGTTCGCGCTACAGAAGCGGAAGGCCGCGGCGGCGAACTCATGGCTGATGCCGGCATCAGCTTCCTCGTTGTAGCCGTCATGGCCGTGGCTGTTGCCGCTGCCATCCCTGGCAATCAATCCACCCAGAAGTGCGTCGGCGTACTCGTCGAAGACGACGCGCTGGTACTCGGCCTCGTTGATGATCTTGGCCGCGTCGAAGAGTTCCTGCTGCGTGCCTTCAAAGCCCGCCGCTTCGAGCTGGTCGGCGTGGAAGTTGTGGTTGCGCGCCCAGATTGTGTGCATCGAGGTCAATGCGAAGTTCTCGTTGGCGCGGCCGTCGCCGGCGACATAGTGATCCAGCAGGCTGATGAAGGGGTTGCTGTCGAGCAGCAACGCCTGGCCGGAGCCCATGAAGTCGGAGGCCAGTTCCGAGTAGACCAGAGGGTCGAAGCCGCCCGTCGCGTCGATCAGATCGCCGGTCACGCCTGCCGCGACGGGGAAGCTGGAGTAGTAGGTCCGGAATGCGATCTGGCCACCAGGCAGGGACGAGTCGAAGAAGACCGTGTTGTTGTTCCAATGATGCTGGATCGCTTCGCGCAGCGTCGGGAGCAGGGTGAAGGACGGGTTCGACGGGTCCGGAGCTCCCTTCAGCAGATGGGAGGTCAGTCCGCCATTGCCGTCGCCTTCGCGCAGGAACTGCGTGACGAGGTTGTGCGAGCCATAGGCCTGGTTCTGGTCGACATAGGCCGTCGTCTTGTTGATGTGCTGCGGCACACCGTCCTCGATGGCGTAGACCTCGCCACGGGTCAGGTCGGCCGGGTTGCCCTGGCCGGGCGCTCCCGTGCCGGGGGCGCCGATCTGGACGGTGCCGTTGATCGCGTTTTTCGGCAGGAAATCGAGGCCGTGATCGACGTACTGGCCGAAGGCCATGAAGAAGATGTTGGCCTCGTTTCCAGCATGCGGGAGGCCCGCCTCCTGAGCGCCGAGGATGTTCGAGATCGCCCGCGGATCGAGCCCGTCATAGATCGGGTTGAGGTCGCGATTGTTGGTCGCGGCGTCAGCCTCGCCGTAGCGCGCCTCCGTCAGACGGATGAAAGGCGTGTCGGCCTGGCCAGAGCCCGGGTTGTCCCCGTTGTTGCCGTTGCCCGAAATCTCGCGCGGGCCGAGAGCGCCCACGGCGTCGTCGTCATCGGCGAACGGCTGCTCGCCCCTGACCAGCTTCTCAAGCCCTTCGAGGTCGCGCGGCGTGATCTCAAAGGCGCCGCGCGGCGCTTCGTTCTCCTCCCCGATCGTCGGCGCGCCGGCGGTCGCGTAGGTGATCGAATGCGTACCGTTCGACAGCGTCGTGGTTCCGTCGGGATTAACGGTCGCGTCGTAGTCGGCGAGGTTGGTGCCATCGGCGACCAGGATCTCGTCCTGCGTCCGCAATGTGCCGACGATGGTGTCGTTGCCGCCATTGGACTTGAAGACGACCCGGTGCGCGGAGAGCAGCGAGGAGACATCGACCGTGTCGTTGCCGGCGCCGCCCTCGATCGTGATCGTGCTCGTCAGCAGGCTGGTGCCGGCGAAGGAGCCGATCGGGAGGAAGGTGTCACCACCGCCGAGACCGTTGATGACGATCTCCTCGATGTTGTCGAGCTCCGCGATGACCGAGGCGTTGTCCGTGCCGTTGCGTGTGATCACGATCTCGGTGTTGGGAGCGAGGCCCGTGATTCCAGCCAATCCCGCTTCGAGGCGCGAGTAAATCCGGTAGGTCTCGGCCGAAGCGTCGCCCATGATGTGGACGGTGTCGACGGTGCCCGCGATATTGGCAGCGGTCGTGTCCCCGTTGATCAAGTCGCGGCCGTCCCCGACACGCCACAGGGCGAGGTCGTTTCCTGCGCCGCCGTTGACGGTGTCGTTCCCGGTTCCGCCGACCAGGATATCGTTGCCGTTCGCCCCGGTCAGGGTGTCGACGCCACCGTGCCCGAGGATGATGTCGTTGCCGCCGCCGCCATTCGAGGTGGCGCCGGCATTTGTCCCGTTGACCAACGCGTGGTTGACCCCGGCAAAGCGCAACTGCTCGATCGTGGTGAGCGTATCGACGCCCTCGGCCCCCGTGAGGTCGGTGACGACCAGCTGGCCGGTCCCGTTGAGGCCGAAGCCGAAGCTGCGGGCTGTTCCCACATAAGCCGCGACGTCGCCGGTGCCGGCGCCGCCGTCGAGCCGGTCATTACCGGCGCCGCCGTTCAGGACGTCGTTGCCGCCGGCTCCGTTCAGGATGTCGTCGCCAGCATTGCCGTTGAGCGTGTCGTTAGCGCCAAATGTGATGCCCAGGAAGACTGTTCCATTGGTGCCGTTGGCGACATCGTCGCCTGCGGTTCCGTTGAAAGTGTTGAGGGCGAGGGGGATCGCGTTCCAGTTGTCGCCGACCACGCCGGTGGGGGCGGAGAACACCGCCTCGGCGTTGCCGGCGCCGTCAGTGAAGGCGACACGGACACGCAGGATGTCGCCGACCTGTCCGGAGCCGAAGATGCCCTCGACGGGCGTGAAGGTCGGGCCGGTCGCACCTGTGATGTCAGTCCAGCTCGTGCCGTTATTCGTCGAGACTTGCCACTGGTAGGCGAACGCCCCCAAGCCATTGCCGTCCTCGATCGATCCCGTGGCAGCGGAGAGCGGCTGGCCCTCGGTCGGCGTCTGGTCGCTGATCACCGGCGCGCCAGTCGCGATCTCGTTGAACAGCTGGCTGACCGCGAAATCGACCGTGCCGCCATTCCCGTCGGAAAAGCGCAGTTGCTCGATGTTCCAGAGCTTGTCGATGCCGTCGGAGACGAAATTGGTGCCGACGGGGCGGTTTGCCGGATCGAAGCCGGTGTGCTCGACGATGTAGGAACCATCGTCAGCGCGGCTGAAGGTGTAGTTATCGACCACGTCCCAATAGATGGCCGTGTCGAGATTGGTGCCCGACGTCCCGTCGCCGTGGTCGAGTACCTCGCGGACGATGTTGAGCTGCATCGGCGTGATGTGCCGGTCGATCATCAGCTCAGACAGCGTCTTGCCGGCCAAGGAGGCATCCAGGCCCAAAGCGTCTATCTGAGCCAGCGTGAAGGTATGCTTGAGGCTGTCGATCGTAGCGAGTTGAGCGTTGGCCGTATTGCTGGCGCCCACAGCCGTAACGCGGATGCGGACATTGAGCCAGGCGTCGCCATCGATGATGTCGTCGCCGCCGCGCCCTTCGATCAGGTCGTTGCCGGCGCCACCGAGCAGGATGTTGCCGCGCTCGAAGGCGACGCCATTCTCGAATTCGTCCTGTTCGATCGCACCGGTCCAGTCGCCGAGGATCGTCGCCAAATTCGCGATTCGGGAGACACCGCCATGAGTAAGCTCATGCCCGATCATGGTACCTTCGGCACCGGCGAGCAGGGGGCCGGCACTGGCCTCGCCCGCCGCCACCGCGTCGCCGCGGTTGTCGCCCCTCAACACGTCGTTCTCGTTCCAGCCCGACAGCGCTTCGACCGCGTCGAAGCGATCCCTCAGGATGTCTGCGGCGTCGGTGGTGAAGATCGGCTTGGTCAGGTCGGAGTCGGCTGCAAGGCTGCTGCCCTTGTGGATCGCCCAATCGAAGCCGAACATGCCCTCGTTGCGCATGACGCTTTCGCCCTGGACCATGATGTCGTCGCCGGACTCGCCGTCGAAATCATGCTCCTCGGAACCGGCAAACATCACGTCGTGGCCGAGAATCGTGGAGTTGAAGAACAACTCGGAGTTGTCACCGGCCGTGGTGTCGAAGCCGCCGCCGGCCTCCATCCAGTCGTCGCCCTCGTTGCCCATCAGCAGGTCGACGCCGTCGCCGCCGAGGATGAAGTCGTCGCCCTGGCCGGCGAACACCTCGGTGTCATCGACGCCGACGAAGAAGACGTCCTTGCCGGACCCGCCCATCAGGATGTCGAGGCCGTTGGAGTTGGCGATGACGTCGTTACCCTCGTCGCCCTTCAGGAAGTCGCCAGTGTCGCCGCTGTCGGTGATGATGTCGTCGCCGGCTCCGCCATTGACGAGATCCACGCCCGCGCCGGATTCGATCCGGTCATTGCCGGCATCGCCCCAGATCCCGTCATCGCCAAAGTCGGTGATGATGGTGTCGTTGCCATTGGTGCCGCCGACGACGACATGCTCGCCGCCGGTGACGCGGATGTAATGGCCCGTCGGACCGGACTGGTCGAGCGTGAGGTCCGCTTCGCTTTCATCAATATCCGCTGTCGCGAGGTTGTCGCGCTGGACCTTGCCGAGACCGAGCGCCTCCAGCACCGGGTCGTTGCCGGTGGGATCGTCTCCAAGCTGATTGGCCTTGTTGACCTCGAGAACGCTGTCGTAGACGGCGAAGGAATCGACCCCGAGATGGCGCAGGATGATGTCGTCTTCCGTTCCACGGATTCCGTCCGGGCCGGGCTGGGCGATGTCGGTGTTCGCCATGATCATCTTGGCGAAGGAGTTCTGCTCGAGCGAGACGAGCAGGTTCTGCCCCTGCGTGCGGGTCAGGTAGTAGAAGCGGTCGCCGTCCTGCAGACCCTCCATCTGCGCCTCGAAGACGGCGTTGAAGGTCGAGCCGAGGAAGCCGCCGAAGGGCATCTTCTTCTCGGCCAGGCCGCCGATCCAGAGGTCGATCAGGTTGAGGCCGGTCTCGGACGCGCTCCAGGCGCCGGTGCCGTTCAGGAAGGCAACGCGATCGATGATTGCAGAGGGCGCACCGGTCGCCGTCACGCCGAAGACGAGCTCCATAGCGGCGGCGCGCATCTCCTCGACAGTCTTCGCACGCGTTGCTGCCGGGTCTTCGGCTGTCGGAGCAGCGACGCGGTCCGTAATTGAGCTGTGCGTCCCGTAAGCTGCGATGAAGTTCACCACCGACATCGGGTTCTTCAGGTTGGCGGCGAAGTCCACCCAGCTCGCATAGGGCGTGAGAAAGCTGGAGCTGGTGGCGGCGAAGAGCTGCGCACGCGCCTCGTTGAGCGTCGGCATGTTGGTGTCGCGGCCGCGGGCGATGTTGATCGCGGCGAGGTCGAGCGGGATGCCCAGCAGGCTATTGCGCAGGGCTCCGGTGACGAATTCGTCGATCTCGTTGCCACGCTCGATCGTCATGCCGCGCACGATCGCGCCGGCCGCCTGTTCGGCGGTGATCTGCACCGCGCCGGCGCCGCCGACGCCGTCGAGATCGACATTGTTGAACGCCACCGGGTTCAGGAACGAGGCGATGAGGCCCATGTCGTCACTCGCGTCGAGATCGACGCTGCCATTCGCATTGAGGAAGACGCGCGGCATGCTGTCGGTCAGCATCGAGTGGCCGAAGCGGTAGACCACATTGCCGAACTCGGCGAAGATCGACGGGTCGATATCGGTCACCGAGTTGAAGACGAAGGGATCGATCGCCGGCTGGATCTTGCGGGCGAACTCCTCGAAGACGAGGTGCTGATACTGCATCTCGGTGGCGAAGCGGCCAGCCTGGAACAGGCGCTCGCCATCCCAGTTGAGCGTGACGCCTGGGACACCGGTGTTAACGTTCGCATCCTCGAGCTGTGCGACAAATGAGGACAGGTTGGTCGTCGCCGCGATGCTGGCCTTGATCGCCGTCAACTGGGCGGCGGAAATGCTTGAGCCAGCCACGAGCCATTCATTGACGAACGCCAGGTCGCCGTCCCGAAGGATCGTCAGCTTCTGGTCGTCGATCTGACGGTTATGCTCCGAATGGAAGATGTGGTGGACGGCGGTCAGGCCGATGTTCTCATTGCCGCGACCATCGCCGGTGATGAAGTGGCGGTCGAGAAGCTCGTCGTCGAACAGACGGTTCAGTGCGACGAACTGGGAATTCGTGGCGCTCTCCGCCTGCGACGGATCATAGTTTCCGTTCTTGCCAAGTGCCGGCGCTGCTGACTGCACATAGCGGGGATTGGTTGCACTCTCCGGCTGCAATGCATCGAACGCCGCATTTGCTGCCAGGTAGGGCAAGTTACCTGGGATATATCGCAGGTTCCCAGCGCCCTCCGGCTGAGTCGCGTCAAAGGCGGGGTTGAGAGCGGGGTAGGGCGCGGAGACTGGCGCGCCCTCAGCCACAAAGGCCGGATTGGCGACCGGCGTGATGCCGAGATTGTCATCGCCGTCTGCAATCAGCGGCTGCCCACGGCTGTTCACCTGCTGCGCGGCATGGGCGATATCGTCCAGAAAGGCGTTGGGGGTCCGGATTGCCCCGACCGCGAAGCTGTTGACGGGCTGACCGCCATTCGTCGACTTCGATACCACGCTGTCGTCCGCGGTGTTCGGGATGCCGTCGACACCGAGCCCGACGATGACCTGCGCAAAGCCGTTCGCATCGGGAATGAAGTTGCCATAGGCATCGGTGCGCAGCAGCGGCACGCTACCGACATCGCGGTCCGTCAACTCAATGCCGAGCATCAGCGCCTGGGCCTTGACGTCCGCCCAGGTCGGCAGTCCGTTCTTTTCCCCATTGGGGCCGGTGCCATCGAGCAGCTTGCCTGTCGAGACCGGTCGGCCACCGTCCATCTTGTATTCGCGCAGGAAGACCTGATGCGAGGCGTGCGAGGTATAGGTCTGGTTCTGATCGACCCAGGAGGTGGTGTTGTTCTGCTGGGTGTCGAGACCATTGGCGCCCTCGACCGGCGTGGAGCGTGTCAGCACCATGAAATTGTTCGGGCTGCCGGGAACGTAGAGCGGATCATCGGGCTGAATCGGCACATAGATGGTGCCGGCTCCGCCCTTGCTGATCAGGTCGAGGCCGTGGTCGAAGAACTGGCCAAAGAAGGTCATCCAGGCATTGAACGGCGCCGAGAGCCCTTCGTCGGGTGCGATGTTGGGAATGACCAGCGAGCCGGTCTCATCGACCGTCAGATCGTAAGGCGCCAGCAGGCCGTTGACGGCGTTCATCGCCGTGATCTTTTGGAGTTGCGTCGCCGTCGGGCTGGTCAGGGTATTGATATGCGGCTGCCAGTCGGCCGCCAGGTCCTGGATCTCCGCGAGGTCGCCGCCCGTGCCATGAATGGATTCCGAGCCGGCAAAGGTCAACGCCGCGACGATCGCCGCCGGATTGTTCAGGCTCATGTCGACGATGAGATTGGAGATCAGGCGCGGATCGGCGTCCACCACCGAACCCGGCGCGATCATCGGAATCGGCTGACCTGCTTGTGCATGGCCGACTGGATAAACCGCGATCGTCCCTGGCGCGTAACTGCTATTGTCGAACGGAACCGGGTTCGCCGACGATCCGAAAGCCACGGTATCCCCGTCATTCTCGTCGAGGTAATCGCCCGCGTCGAACAGGCGCGGCATCGGCTGCCCGGAGGCGCCCCAGGCCTCGCGGCCCTCGATCAGGTTGTTGTAGGTGCCATCGACCGTGCGCAGGCCGAAGGGCGTCTGGGCGTCGGGAATGGCGCGTGGCTGGAGCGGATCGACCGCTGCGTAGGTAAAGCCACCGAGCGGCAGGGCGATCTGGGTGTAGTATCCCACGCCTGGTGCGCTTTCCGCATCCGGATCGGCAATGACCTTTCCGGAGGCATCGAGCAGGATCTCGGTCAGGGGAATGCCGTTGGCGTTCGCCTCAGCGATCTTGATCTGCTTGAGGACGAATTCGATGTCGGCTTGGTTGAGCTTGAACGCCATGACCGGAACTCCCTGCCTTGAGACAAAGCACTGCCGTTCGCAGAACGGTGCCCTGCGTGGCGGTGGATTTATTTTGGAGACCTCTGAATTGGTCTCCGGCGAAGATCTTTCGCTAAATATTCGGCCTCGCTTTTCGTGAGCGAATAGATTTTGATCCGAATATGAAGCCTCCCGTTGACCATGGTGCGTCTGGCATGAGCAGGCCGGTAGATGGAAAGGTCTCCCGAACAGCTGAGCCCGAAGACCGGGCCGAGCACCTGACCTTTGATGGAGAGACATACCGACCAAGGTCGCCTGCCTTGACCGGCAGGTTCCTGTCGCAATGGCACAGGCTGAGTCTCGAGCGCCGCTTTCTGATCGCAGCGACGCTGTCGGTCGGTCTCTCGATGCTGACGCTCGGATACTGGGTCGAGAAGCAGATCCGCTCGGGCTGGCTGCAGGGAATGGCCGAGACTGGCGCCGTCTATCTCGAAGCCATCCTCGCGCCGCATCTGCAGATGCTGGCGACGTCGACCGATCTGCCCGATGCCGAGCGCAACGCCATCGCTGCATTGATCGCCGACACGCGCCTGAGCAACCGGGTCGCGATGATCAAGATCTGGGACATGAAGGGACAGCTCGTCTTCAGCACGGGTCGCGCCCAGGCCAACGAGACGCTTGCACCGATGTTGTTGCAGCGGGTCAGGAACGGCCAGGTCGCGGTCGATGTCGAGTTCGACGACAGGGGCGAGCACAGCCCGGTCCCCGCGTCCCTCCTCGAGATCTACGCGCCGATGTACAAGCGCGGCACGCGCGACATCATCGCGATCGGCGAATTCTACGAATTCAGCCGTGCCCTCGAATCCGAGATCGTGCGCGTCAAATACGCGACCTGGTTCCTGATCATCAATGTAGCCCTGATCATCAGCGTGCTGCTCTTCGTCACGGTGAAGCGCGCCAGCAGCATCATCACAACCCAGCAAAGACTTCTGGAAAGCAATCTGGCGCGCGCTGCCGCGCTGGCCAAGCGCAACAACTCGCTCCGCCGCGCAGCCGACCGCGCCCGGCTGAGGGCGTCCGTCATGAATGAAAACTATCTCGCCCGCGTCGGCGCCGATCTCCATGACGGACCGATCCAGATGCTCAGCCTGCTGATGCTGAAGCTGCCCGACCCTTCAGCGCCCGACGAGCGTTCGATCGACCTACAGCGAAGCGAGCTCGAAAGCCTGATCCAGATGACGCTCAATGATCTGCGCAACCTGTCTATCGGACTGGTCCTGCCGGAACTGAAGCACCTCTCCCTTATGGAGACCATCGAACTTGTGGTCACCCGCCATGAGCAGCAAACCGGCACCACGGTCGCGCGCGACATCAAGGCCATGGCGGTTCAGGCCTCGGAGGCGGTCAAGGTCTGCGCCTATCGGATCACGCAGGAAGCGCTGACCAACGCCTACAAGCATGCCGGCGGCGCCGATCAATGCGTTCGGGTCAGCGCCGGGCACAACATGGTGACGCTGACGATCAGCGACAGCGGAGGGACGCCTTCGCCGCGCTCGGCGCTGGCACAAACCGCTTCGCTCGGCGTCCGAGGCATGGAATCGCGTGTGCAGGCGCTGCGCGGGACGCTCTCGATCGCCCGCAATTCATCCGGCGGCACCGAAGTCGTCGCCCAGATTCCGATCCGGCCTCAGGCGGAATCCGGCAAGCCGGCCACTTCACCAGCAAAGCCGCCGGGCCGGACGACGTGAAGCTTTTGCGCGGCGATCACAACCTCGAGCCGGTTGCGGGCGTGGAGCTTGGTCATCAGGTTCGTCATGTAGCCCTTGACGGTCTTCTCGCTGAGCGCGAGTTCGCGGGCGATCTCGCGGTTCTGCTTGCCGCAGAGCAGCAGGCGAACGATCTGTTCCTCGCGGACGCTGAGGCGGGCCGCTTCGGCGCTGCGCTTTTCCAGCGCCTTGCTCTGAAGGGCCGAAATGACCTTCGCCGCGAAGGCAGGCGTGATGTAGATTTCGCCGCGCCCCGTCGCTTCGATCGCCTCGGCGAGGTCGGCTGCGGGGCTGCCCTTGAGGACATAGGCGCCAGCGCCGGCATCCAGCGCGCGGATGGCGTGGTCCGTATTCGTCGAGGCCGTGAAGACGACGATGCGGATGCGTGGCACCGCCGCGCGGAGCTCCTTGATCGCCTGGAAGGTATCGCCCGGCATGTTCAAGTCGACGACCATCGCATCAAGGGTGCTGGCCGTCGCAAGAGGCATGATGTCAGCGGCGCAACTGCCTGTCCCGACAACTTTAAGTCCCGGCCTCCGCCCGAGAACGGCTGCCACACCCTCCATCAGCAGCGGGTGGTCGTCGACAATCGCAATCGTAGTGCCGGTCATCGTCTCCCTTCCCAATTTTGAGCGCGATCTTTGCCGCATCTCAGGCTTGCCGAGTTGAGACGCCATGTAAACAAGATAGTGAATTCTATGTTAAGATTGCGAAGATCGGACTGAAACTGAGTGCGATGGCTTACGCGCCTCCGCGCGACAGGCCTCTACGTCATCTTGCGAAGCTGGTGCCATCTGCGGGGCTGGGGTTGCCGCCATGTCCACCGAGGTCGAATTACGCAAAAGCGCGACCGTGTGGTCCCGCAAATGGGACGACCGCTCGCTGGTCGAGGTCTTCCGTTCGGTTCCCGTCGCTCATGCCGGCTCGCGCTGGAAGAAGATTCTCGCCTTCACCGGTCCGGGCTATCTCGTCGCCGTCGGCTATATGGACCCCGGCAACTGGGCGACGGCCCTGTCGAGCGGTGCCCGCTTCGGCTATGCGCTGCTCGCCGTCGTCCTGATCTCGAGCCTGATGGCGATCGTCCTGCAATCGCTTTGCGCCAGGTTGGCGATTGCGAGCGGGCGCGACCTGGCGCAGGCCTGTCGCGACAGCTACTCGCCGATGACCGCGAGCCTGCTGTGGATCACGGCCGAGATCGCGATCTGCGCGACCGACCTGGCGGAGGTTCTCGGCACCGCTCTCGCCCTGAACCTGCTTTTTGGACTGCCGCTCGAGATCGGCGTGGTTCTCACGGCCCTGGACGTCTTCGTCGTGCTCTGGCTGCAGCATAAGGGCTTTCGCTGGATCGAGGCCTTCATCGCGACGCTGCTTGGACTGATCGCCATCAGCCTCGGCATCCAGATTTGGATGGCGAGCCCGGATTGGGGGCAGGTCCTGCGCGGTTTCATGCCCACGCGCGACATCGTCTCCCAGCCGGAGATGCTCTACCTCGCGATCGGCATCATTGGCGCCACGGTGATGCCGCACAATCTCTACCTGCACTCCGCCATCGTGCAGACGCGCGCCTTCGGCTCGGACCTGCCGGCGCGGCGCGAAGCACTCCGCTTCGCGACACTCGACTCGACCCTGGCGCTGGGCTTCGCCCTTCTCGTCAATGCCTCGCTGCTGATCCTGGCCGCCGCCGCTTTCCATGGGCGAAGCGGAGACACGGTCATCGAGGATCTCGAGCGCGCCCATGGCATGCTGGCCGCCCTGCTCAACAGCCCCACGGCACCGACACTGTTCGCCATCGCGCTGTTGTGTTGCGGCATGAATTCCAGCGTGACGGCGACGATGGCCGGCCAGGTCGTGATGGAGGGGTTCATCAGGCTGCGGCTGCCGAGCTGGCTCAGGCGGCTGACCACGCGAATGGTCGCGATCGTGCCGGCCGTGATCATCATCCTGCTCTACGGCCCGGCCCAAACGGGAAAGCTGCTGGTGCTGAGCCAGGTGATATTATCGCTACAGCTGCCTTTCGCCGTGATTCCCCTGATCCTCATTTCAGGGGCGCGACATAAAATGCAGGACATGGCTGCACCGCGCTGGCTGACCCTGCTGTCGCTGGCCATGGCGGCCACGATCATCGGCCTGAACGTCCTGCTTCTCGTGCAGTTGCTGAGCCGTCCCCTGGCGTGAATTCCCCACGGCGCACCCCATTCTGCCGCGTTCGCAGAGAGGCCATGCCGCGCCGGTCAGGCCGGCTTCGTCACCGCTCGGCGGACGCGGCCCAGATGTTCACGCCGCCCTCGCCCGCGTGCTTGTCGATGAGCTCCAGTTCCTCGACGCTGAAATCGGGCCGCTTCAGCGCGGCGACGCAATCCTCGACCTGCTCGGGCCGGCTCGCGCCGATCAGCGCGGAGGTGATGCGGCCGCCACGCAGCACCCAGGCGATCGCCATCTGGGCGAGACTTTGGCCGCGACCGGCCGCGATTTCGTTCAATGCGGCGATGCGCCGGAGATTGTCGTCGGAGAGGAAGCCGTCGCGGAACGAGGGCGCCTTCCTGGCCGCACGGCTGCCTTCGGGAACGCCGCCGAGATACTTCGAGGTCAGCATGCCCTGGGCCAGCGGCGAGAACACGATCGAGCCGATGCCCTCCTGGTCGAGCGTGTCGAGCAGGCCATCCTCCTCGATCCAGCGGTTGATCATCGAATAGCTCGGCTGGTGGATCAGGCAGGGCGTGCCGAGGCCACGCAGGATAGCCGCCGCCTCGCGGGTGCGCTTCGCATTGTAGGACGACAGCCCGACATAGAGCGCCTTGCCCTGGCGCACGGCTGAATCGAGCGCGCCCATGGTTTCCTCCAGCGGAGTATCGGGGTCGAAACGGTGCGAGTAGAAGATGTCGACATGGTCGAGCTTCATCCGCTTCAGGCTCTGGTCGAGGCTGGAGAGCAGATATTTGCGGCTGCCCCATTCGCCATAGGGGCCGGGCCACATCCGGTAGCCGGCCTTCGTCGAAATCACGAGTTCGTCGCGATGGGCTGCGAAATCCTGGCGAAGGATCGCCCCGAACGCCGTCTCGGCGGAACCGGGCGGCGGTCCGTAATTGTTGGCCAAGTCAAAATGGGTGATGCCGAGATCGAAGGCGGTCCGGCAGATCCTGCGGCCGACATCCGGCGCGGTCGTCTCGCCGAAATTGTGCCAGAGGCCGAGCGAGAGGGCCGGAAGCTTGAGCCCGCTGCGGCCGCAGCGGTTATAGGTCATCTGGTCGTATCTGGTTTCGCTGGCCATGGGCTTGGTTCACTCGCCTGGATCGTTCGTGTCGGGCGATCTTACCGCGCAACGACGCAAGCCGCACCTGCCATCGCGCTGCGCCACATCTTGCGAAAACAGTTGTGCACCGCCGCAATCGCGCTGACCGCTCGCCTGCCGCCCTTGGCGACACGGAGCCTTGCCATGCATCCTAGCGGCGTTGCCGGCATCACGGCCTGGCATATGCCGTTCACCGCAGCGTCGAGCGAGCGGCGAGCCATTTATCCGTGGCCTGCGATAGGCTCATCTGCCGAACAATCCGGTCCAACCCGATCCGATCAGGCGTAACGATCAGGCAGTTCCCCTGGCCGTCCTTCAGACACCAATCGATTCCGTGCTTCTCGACTGTAATATTTTTTGCCATACTGACGGGTCCTTTCAATATAATGAGGGATGAACGCCGACGGCACTCCAATGTTCCGCTTCGTCATTACCAATCGTCTTTTAGAGAAATACTGATTTCATAGTACGATATCCCATTTCCTGAGCTCGGCGCGCAGGTCGATCGGCTCGACGAAATGCACCGTCTTCATGCCAACACCGCGCGCCGCCTCGATATTCCTGCCGCTGTCGTCGACGAAGATGCAATCGGGTGCCGACAGCCCGTAGCGTTCGAGCAGGATCTCGAAGATCGCTGGGTCGGGCTTGATCACGCGCTCATGGGCCGAGACGATGGCGCCGTCGAAGCTCTGCAGGAAGGGGAAGCGGATCAGGCATTCCGCCCATTTCTCGCGCGAGAAATTGGTGATGGCATAGACCTTCTCGCCGCGCTGCTTGAGCTGCGCCAGCACCGCGACGCTGTCCTCGATGATTCCGGGCACGGTCTCGTGCCAGCGCTCGTCGAAAGCCCTGATCTGGCTTTCCCACTCGGGATGGGCGGCGATGAGCACCGCGACCGCCTCCTCCCAGCTTCGGCCGCGATCCTGCTCGACGTTCCAGGCTGCGGTGCAGACGTTTTGCATGAACCATTCGCGCTTCGCGTCGTCGGGAATCATCTCGCGATAGACCAGCAGCGGGTCCCAGCGGATCAGGACGTTGCCGACATCGAAGACAACCGTAGGCGTCGTGGCAGGCATGGCTCGTTTCCGTCGGATGGGGGCAACCGGGCAAGCGATAGGCAGCTCGGTTCGCGGGCGTTCACGCCCTTGTGTGCACACCCGCGAGACAGGGATACGAACTCTCGCGTATCCGATGGGTCGAATGCAACGGCGGAGAGTGGCATGAGCCAATGGTTGGCGAGCCCATGGTGGCCTTGGCTGGATCGGCAGGGGCGCTTCTCGGGCATGCGGGCGGCGGCCTTCGCGCTCGTCTTGCTGCCGGCCCTGATTCTCGCCGCCGAGGCGTGGACCGGGCAGCTCGGCTCGAAGCCCTGGACGCGGGCCGTGCATGACACCGGCACCTGGGCGGTCCGGCTGCTGCTGCTCACGCTCGCCGTCTCGCCGCTGCGGCGCATCCTCGACTGGGGCAAGCTGCTGGGCATCCGCCGCATGCTCGGGCTCTCCGTGCTGGCCTATGCCACGGCGCATCTGACGCTCTATTGCATCGATCTTGCGTTCGACTGGGGGTTGATCGTCTCCGAGATCGTCAAGCGCTTCTACCTGATCGTCGGCATCACCGCCCTGACGGGACTGGTCGCGCTCGGCATGACCTCGACCGACGGCATGATCCGCAGGATGGGCGCCAAGAACTGGCAGCGCGTGCACAACCTCGTCTACCCGATCACCATGCTGGGCCTGCTGCATTTCGCCCTGCAGTCGAAGATCGACGTGACCCAGCCGGTGCTGATGAGCGGGCTCTTCACGCTGCTGATGGCCTATCGCGGCCTCGACCGCTTCAAGATCGCCCTGACGACACCCGTTTTGGTCGCAACCGCGCTGGCGACCGGGCTGGTGACGGCGCTCTGCGAAACCGCCTGGTATGCGTTTGCGACCGGCGCCTCGGCCTGGCTGGTGTTCCAGGCCAATGCCGACATCGTGGTTTATCCGGAGCTCGCTTCGCTGCGCCCTGGCCACTGGGTCGCGCTCGCCGGGCTTTGCGTTGCGCTCGGTCGCGCGATTCGGCGGCCGAAGCCGCGACAGGGACGGCGGGCGCAGGCCGGCGCGCCCGCGAGCGCCACGCCCTGACGCAATTCGGCCCGCGCTGCAATCTCGGTTGGCAGGCTCGGCCATTGCCTCTAACCCTATGGCATGCCTGACGATCCGAATGCCCAGCCGACCGCCGACATAGCCCAGGCCGAGCTCACCTCGGAAGGCGTCACGCCGGGCCCGGGTCGCAATTCTCCCTTCGTGCCGCTGCGCCAGCCGATCTTCCGCGCCGTCTGGTTCGCCAGCCTGGCCTCGAATTTCGGCGGCCTCGTCCAGATGGTCGGCGCCTCCTGGATGATGACCTCGATCGCCGATTCGCCGGACATGGTCGCGCTCGTCCAGGCCTCGACGACATTGCCGGTGATGCTGTTCTCGCTGGCTGCAGGCGCGATCTCGGACAATTACGACCGGCGGCGCATCATGCTGACGGCACAGGGCTTCATGCTGGTCGTCTCGATCCTGCTCGCGCTCTCGGCCTGGCTCGGCGTGATGACGCCCTGGCTGCTGCTCGGCTTTACCTTCCTGATCGGCTGCGGCACTGCGCTCAACAACCCGGCCTGGCAATCCTCCGTCGGCGACATGGTGCCGCGCCGCGACGTGCCCGCCGCGGTGACGCTGAACAGCGTCGCCTTCAACATCGCCCGCAGCGTCGGGCCGGCCATCGGCGGCGCGATCGTCGCGGCGGCCGGTGCGGTCGCGGCCTTCGTCATCAACGCCTTCAGCTATATCGCGCTGATCACCGTGCTGGCGCGCTGGAAGCCGCCGCGCGTCGAGCGCCTTTTACCGCGCGAGACGCTGCTGATCGCGATGGGAGCGGGCGTGCGCTATGTCGCGATGTCGCCCAATATCCGCAGCGTCATCCTGCGCTCCTTCGCCTTCGGCTTCGGCGGCATCGTCACGCTCGCGCTCCTGCCCCTGATCGCGCGCGACCTCGTCAAGGGCGGGCCGCTGGTCTTCGGCGTGCTGCTCGGCGCGTTCGGCGCGGGCGCGGTCGTCGGCGCCTTCATGAGCGCCCGCCTGCGCCGTATGCTGACCACCGAGGCACTGGTGCGCGCCACCTTCGCGGCCTCCGCGACGGCAGCCGCGATCATCGGCATCAGCACGACGATGTGGCTGACCATGCCGGCGCTCGCGGTCGCGGGAGCCTGCTGGGTGCTGACGCTCTCGACCTTCAACGCGACCGTGCAGCTCTCGGCGCCGCGCTGGGTCGTGGGCCGGGCGCTGGCGATCTATCAGATGGCGGCCTTTGGCGGGATGGCGTCGGGGAGCTGGGCCTGGGGCCAGGCGACGCTGCATTGGGGCCCGGAGCAGGCGCTGCTGCTTTCGGCGTTTGCCCTTCTGGCGGGCGCGGCACTCGGCCTGCGCTATGAACTGCCACCGCTCGAAGCGCTCAATCTCGATCCGCTCAGCCGCTGGCGCGAGCCCAAGGTCGCCGTCGATATCGAGCCACGCAGCGGGCCGGTGATCGTCACGATCGAATGGCTGATCCGCGAGGAGGACGTGCTCGAGTTCCTCAAGGCGATGGCGGAACGCCGCCGCATCCGCCGGCGCGACGGGGCGCGGCACTGGACGCTGCTGCGCGACCTGACCGACGCCGAGCTCTGGGTGGAGCGCTATGACAGCCCGACCTGGGTCGAATATGTCCGCCAGGCACAGCGGGTGACGCTGGCCGACGCCGATATCGGCGATCGCGTGAGAGCCCTGCACAAGGGCCCCAACCCGCCCGTCGTGCACCGGATGATCGAGCGCGAGACCGCGACCCTGCCGCGCGGCTTAGCCGCGCAGCACCCGCCGGAGCCGACGGGCCATACTGGCTGAGCGGTGTTCAGCCGACGATCCAGAGCCCCGCCAGACCGAACAGACCGACGACGATGCGCCACCAGGCGAAGACCGAAAAGCCGCGCTTTGAGACGAAGTCGAGGAAGCTGCGGACCACGATCAACGCCGAGAAGAAGGCGCAGACGAAGCCGATTACGATCAGGGTCATGTCGTCGAAGGTCAGTGTCTTGTAGCTCTTGAGCAGATCGTAGGCGAAGGCGCCGGCCATGGTCGGCATCGCCAGGAAGAACGAGAACTCGGCAGCGGCGCGCTTGCTGGCGCCCAGCAGCATGGCGCCGACGATGGTCGAGCCCGAGCGCGACACGCCGGGGATCATCGCCAGACACTGGAACAGACCGATCTTGAAATACATCGACAGCGGGAAGGTCGTGGCGTCGGTGTGCTTTTCCTCGAGCTCCAGCTCGTCGACCACCATCAGGACGAGCCCGCCGGCGATCAGCGCGCAACAGACGACGAAGGGGTTGAACAGCACCCCCTTGATGAAGCCGTGCAGCACGGCACCGATCGCCGCCGCTGGCAGGAAGGCGACGAGCACGCCAATGACGAACCGTCGGGCCGCCGGGTCGGTCGGAATCCGCAAGGCGATGTCGAGCAGGCGGCGGAAATAGACCAGCGTGATCGCCAGGATCGCGCCGAGCTGGACCAGAACCTCGAAGGATTTGCCGTTCGATTCAAAGCCGAGGAAATGCCCGAGCAGCAGCAGATGTCCGGTCGAGGACACCGGCAGGAATTCGGTCAGGCCCTCGACGACACCGAGTATGGCCGCTTCGATCAGGTTTTCCATGTGCGGCTATCCTCGTGCGACTCAGGCTTTTTGCAGCGCGGCATCATTAAGCCGCAGGGCTCGATAATCCCAGCCCTTTGCAAATTGGTTACCAAACCCCGAACCGGACCATCACGAATCACGCATTCCTGACGACTGCGGGTTGTGAGGCCTTCCGGCGGGGATTATAGCGTGCGCCCTGCGCATGTCGGGATGCGTGTCATCCGGTGGCCCCGCTTCGGCCGCACCTGCCTGCTTCATGAGTGCCATGGCGACCCTTCATCATTATCCGCTGTGCCCGCATTCGCGCTTCATCCGTCTCGTGCTCGGCGAATACGGACTCGACGCCGCGCTGGTCGAGGAGCGCGTCTGGGAACGCCGGCGCGCGTTCCTGGAGCTCAACCCGGCTGGCACGACGCCGGTTTTCCGCGAGGAGAACGGGCTGTCTGTCCCCGGCGCGGGCCCGATCGCCGAATATCTCGACGAGACGCGCGGGCTTGCGCTGGCAGAACGCCGCCTGCTGCCGGAGGGACCGGGCGAACGCGTCGAGGTCCGTCGGCTGCTCGACTGGTTTTCCGTGAAGTTCAACGAGGAGATCACCGCCCCGCTCGTGCTGGAGAAGGTGATGAAGCGCTTCATGGCGCGCGACGAGGGCGGCGGCCCGCCCGAGATGAGCGCGATCCGCGCGGCGCGCAGCAATGTGCGCTATCATCTGCGCTACATCGCCTGGCTGACCGCCAAGCGGAACTGGCTGGCTGGCTCGGAACTGAGCTATGCCGATCTCGCCGCGGCGGCGCATCTCTCCTGCGTCGACTATCTCGGCGACGTGCCTTGGGAAGAGGACGACGCGGCGCGCGCATGGTATGCGAGGATCAAGTCGAGGCCGAGCTTTCGGCCGCTGCTGAGCGACCGGATGCCGGGCATGGCGCCGAGCGCCCATTACGACAACCTGGATTTTTGAAGGCCGAACGCCTCAAGCAGGCCGTCGTCGCGCGCGCCATCGCGGAGGGCTTTTCCGTCGCGCGCATTGCCAAGGTCGATGCCATTCCCGAGGCGCCCACCCGGCTCGCAGCCTGGCTGGCGCAGGGCCACCATGGCGAGATGGGCTGGATGGAAGAACGCACGGCCGAACGCGGCGACCCGCGCCGGCTCTGGGCGGACGCAAAATCCGTCGTGATGCTCGGCATGAGCTATGCGCCCGAGGACGACCCGCTCGCGACGCTGGACCAGCCCGACAAGGCCTCGATCTCGCTCTATGCCCGCAGGCGCGACTATCATGACGTCGTCAAGGGCAAGCTGAAGAGCGTCGCCGGCTTGCTGGCCGCGCAGGGCGGCGTCGGCGTCAAGGTCTTCGTCGATACGGCGCCGGTGATGGAGAAGCCGCTGGCGCAAGCCGCTGGCCTCGGCTGGCAGGGCAAGCACAGTGTTCTGGTCTCGCGTGAGCACGGCTCCTGGCTCTTCCTCGGCGCGATCTACACAACGGCCGAACTGCCGGCGGACGCGCCCGAGACCGACCATTGCGGCTCCTGCACCCGTTGCCTCGACATCTGTCCGACCAACGCCTTCCCGGCCCCCTACCAGCTCGATTCGCGCCGCTGCATCGCCTATCTCACCATCGAGCACCCCGGCCATATCGACGAGGGCCTGCGGCCCGGCATCGGCAACCGCGTCTTCGGCTGCGACGACTGCCTTGCCGTCTGCCCCTGGAACAAGTTCGCCGAGGCCGCCCGGGAAACGCGCCTGTCCCTGCGCGACGGGCTCGACGCGCTGCCCCTGGCCGAGCTGGCCGCCCTCGACGACCCCGCCTTCCGCACGCTGTTTGCGGGCACGCCGGTCAAGCGCACCGGGCGCGACCGCTTCGTCCGCAACGTGCTGATCGCGATCGGCAACAGCGGGCGGCCTGAGCTGGCCGGCAGCGCCGTCGCCCGCATCGGCGATGCCTCGCCGTTGGTTCGCGCCATGGCAGCCTGGGCCGTGATCAGGCTCGCCCCGGCGCAAGCGCGCGCGCTGTCGCAGGCCGCGCTGGCTGTGGAAAACGACGCGGCGGTCCGTCGTGAGTGGCTGGCGCTTTCGCCGCAACCGGAACATGCCGCATGAAGCTCCTCGTCCTCGGCCTCGGCTATTCGGCCGGCTTCTTCGCGCGCGAAGCGCTGGCGAGGGGCTGGGAGGTCACCGGAACCGTACGATCGGCCGACAAGGCCGCGCGCCTGAGCCGTGAGGGGATCCGCACGCTGGTGTTTGACGGCTTCGCGGTCTCCTCCTTTCTCGCCATGGCGATCGCGGAGGCCGAGGCCGTGCTGGTCTCGGTGCAACCCGGCGAGGCTGGCGATCCGGTTCTCGATCGGCTGAGCCAGGAATTGATGGCGGCGCCCGACCTGCACTGGATCGGCTATCTCTCGACCATCGGCGTCTATGGCGACCATGGCGGCGCCTGGATCGACGAGACCACGGCGCCCCGCCCGAGCTTTCGCTCTCAGGTGCGCCTCGCGATCGAGCGCGACTGGCTGGCGCTGGGCGAAAGCTGCGGCAAGCCCGTGCAGATCTTCCGGCTGTCGGGCATCTATGGGCCGGGCCGCAACCCGATCGTCAAGCTGCGCGAGGGCAAGGCGACAAGGCTGGTCAAGCCCGGCCAGGTCTTCAACCGGATCCATGTCGACGACATCACCGGCGTGCTGATGGCCTCGCTGGAGCACCCGCGCCAGGGCGCGATCTACAACGTCACGGATGATGAGCCGGCCCCGCCGCAGGATGTGGTGAGTTTTGCCGCCGCCCTCGCCGGGCTTGCGCCGCCGCCGGAGACACCCTTCGACCCCTTGAGGCTGTCGCCGATGGCGGCAAGCTTCTACGGTGAGAACAAGCGCGTCTCGAATGCGCTGGTGAAGCGCGAACTTGGCTACGGCTTCCGCTATCCGACCTATCGCAATGCGCTGCCCGTGCTGCTGGCCGGCGGGGATTGAGAACTACGCGCCGCGCTCACGCGGCGTAGCGCTGCCCTTCATCGCCGTAATAGGCGACATAGCGCTGGTCGATCGCGGAGACCGGCAGGATCACCAGCACATCGGTCGTGCCGAACTGGCGATCGACCACCGCGCCGGTGCCGAAGCGGGCGCCCAGCCGCAGATAGCCCTTGATCAAGGGCGGCATCTGCTTCAACGCGAGCTTGGCGTCGACCATCTCCGCCGGCAAACGATCCATCGCGACATGGCGGTCCAGCCGTGCGGCGGCGCTCCAGGCGCCCTCCGAGCGGGCATGGTGATGCAGGAAGCTCAGCGGCAAGGCGAGCGCGTCGGCATCGGTGCCGTCGAAGCTCGCGCAGCCGAACATCGCATCGATACGGTGGTGGCGGATATAGGCCCAGATGCCGTGCCAGAGCAGCTCGACCGTCTTCTTGCCGCGATAGGGTTCGAGCACGCAGGAGCGACCGAGTTCGAGGAAGCGCTCGCCGGAATGGCGCGCGATCATCGGGGCGAGATCGAACTCGCCTTGCGTGTAGAAGCCGCCGAGCCGCGTCGCCGCGCCTTGGCGCATCAGCCTGTAGGTGCCGACGATCCGGGGCTTGACGCCGCCGAAGCGCCCGCGCGCGGCATGGTCGATGACGAGCAGATGGTCGCAGGCGGCATCAAAACGGTCGGCATCGCGGCGGAACATGCGGGAGACGGCGTCGGGCTTCGCCGACATCTCCTGATAGAACACGCGGTAGCGCAAGCGCTGTGCGCGCCAGATCTCGCTGGGCCCCCGCGCCAGCCTGACCTCGAGCGAGCCGCTGCGGCCGAGCGCGCCGGCCAAAGGATCGGGCGAACCCGAAGGTCGGCCAAAGCGGCGGATCGTCTCGCCGCCGATGAGCCTGAGCGGCGAGAGGCGGGAGAACAGAAGGGTGCCGGCAGACACATGTCGAGCCGGCTCAGCCTGGTGTCCTTGGAGGTCAGGTGCCATGGCTCGTCTTGTCCCCCGGGCCGCCGTCTCTGGCAATCGGGAACATCTGCGCGCAGCATCTTACGGGATCGCGACAAAACGGTGTCGGAGCGGTGACGCCCGCTCAGGCCGAAAGCGTCAGGGCTTCCGGGCTGCCTACGCGATCGAGCCAGCGTTGCAAGGCCGCGCGATCGAGAGGCTTAGCCAGGCAATCATCCATGCCGGCGGCAAGGGCGGCCGCTCGATCGCCCTCGGCTACATTGGCGCTGACCGCGACCAGCGGCAGCGGCGCGAGGCCGGGCCGGGCCCGCTCCATCGCCCGAACGGCACGCGCGACGGCAAGGCCATCGAGTTCGGGCATGCGGATGTCGAGCAGGACGAGGTCGAAGGACGGGCCTGTTCCATCCAGGCTGGCCTCGATGGTGGCGAGCGCCGCGCGGCCGTCGCGGACCCAGACCGGTGCGCAGCCGAAGCGCTCCAGCGTCCGCGTCGCCAGCAAGGCGTTGATCTCGTTGTCCTCCGCCACCAGCACGCTGAGGCGAGGACGCGACGCATGAGACGAACGGACATCCGATGTCCCGGCCACCACAGCAGTCGGCGCGGGGCGGGGCGACAACCGTTCGTAGAGCGAGCGGGCCCGCACCGGCTTGACGAGGAACCCTGTGAAGCCGGCCTCGCGCGGCGAGCCGAACTGCCGGCGTTCCAGCGGCGAGAGCATGATCAGGCAATCGCCGACACCGGCCGCGCGGGCAGCCTCCGCCAGCGCGATTGCGCCGGCGCGGCCGATCGACTGGTCTATCAGGGCGGCATCGTAACGCGAACCGGCCTTCAGCAGAGCCAGGCCTTGCTCGACATCGACGGCGAGCGTGGCGGTGCCGCCCGTCGCCGCGATGGTCTCGCGCAGGAAGCCGGCGCCAAAGGGAGCGCCCGAGACGACCAGCACATGCTTACCCGGCCAGGCCGGCAAGCCAGTGGCGGACGCGCCGGCCGCCACCGGCAGCGGCAGCCTGACGCGGAAGAGCGAGCCTCCGCCCTCCCGGCTTTCGACGCCGACGGAACCGCCTATCAGCATGGCGAGACGGCGCACGATCGCAAGACCCAGCCCGGTTCCCTCATGGCGGCGCGCGGCGGATGTGTCGGCCTGCTCGAACTCCTCGAAAATCGCCTGCCGGCGGTCTTCCGGGATGCCCGGGCCCGTATCGGCAACGTCGATCCCGAGCATGTCGCCGTCGCGGACGATGCGGATACCGACCCCGCCACGATCGGTGAACTTGATCGCATTGCCGACGAGGTTGAGCAGGATCTGGCGCAGCCTGTCGCGATCCCCGACGAGATGGGTCGGCAAATCGGGTGCAAGATGAGCGGCGAGCTCGATGCCCTTGGCCTGGGCGCGGGGCGCCATCAGTTCGGAGACGGTCTCGACGAGCAGGCCGAGCTCGAAGCGCTCGTTGACGAGTTCGAGCTTACCCGCCTCGACCTTGGCGAAGTCGAGGATGTCGTCGACGAGGCCGAGCAGGGCCTCGCCAGAGGTCCGCAACGCCCGGACATAGGTCGTCTGCTCCGGATCGAGCCCGGTATCGCCGAGCAGATCGGCCATGCCGAGGATACCGTTGAGCGGCGTGCGGAACTCGTGGCTGACGGTGGCGAGGAAGCGCGACTTCGCCTCGTTGGCGCCCTCGGCCCGGGCGCGCGCCTCGACCAGTTCCTGCTCGCCGGCGATGCGCGCTGTGATGTCGCGGCCGACGCGCTGCAGCACCGTCCGGCCGAGCGCCACCGGGACGACGGTCTCGACCCAGGAGATCCAGCGTTCGCCCTCCGGCGTGGCAAGGCATTCGTCGAAGAGGCGGGCGCCACCCTCGAGCGCCAGGGCCGGGCGACAGGCGACGAGACGCGGCTGTGCGTCCGCGCCGACGGCTCCCGCGGCGTCGAGACCAAGCAGGGCGGCATAGGCGCCGTTGGCATAGACGATGCGGCCGCCGTCGCGGCGCACGATGAGGTCGCCCTGCGCCTCGATCAGGCTGCGGTAGTGCTCCTCGCTGTCGGCCAGCGCCCAGAGGCGGTCATTCAGCGCCTCGACGTCACCCGCCAGTTCGGCCGCCTGACGGACGATGCGGTCACGCTGTCGCAGCAGAAGAAGCAAGGCCGCGACGCCCGCGAAGAGCGCCAGCGTGATCATCAAAACCGCAGCCAGAGGGGACGTGAGAGAATCCATGCGCCCTATCTAGCAAAGGCGCGTTGAAGAACCGTTGGGCGAAACCGCGATCTTGATCGACCACATAAGGCGATCCGTTAACCCCGATGCCTTGACGTGATGCCTCACGCCGCCTGTGCGATCTGGTCGCCGCGCAAGCGATAGCAAAGGCCTCCGCCAGATGGATGCGGCCCACCTTCGCCTCGCCGTCGAGATCAGCCAGCGTCCGGGCCACCTTGAGCACGCGATGATAGGCGCGGACCCGTAAAGTGATTGGCTTCGCCGGCTCGGTGCGCTTCACGGCGTTCAGGAGGAAACACGGATGAATCGGGATCGTTTCTGGCTCACGGATGCGATCGAGCCGCATCTGTCGACCGATACGCGTGGCAAGCCGCGTGTTGACGACCGCCGCGTGATCAGCGGCATCGTCCATGTTTAAAGTCCGGCGGGCGCTGGATCGATGCGCCGCCGGACTACGGGCCGCGCAAGGCGCTCTACAACCGCTATGTCCGTTGGGCCGCCAAAGGCGTCTGGGTCGATCTCTTCCATGCTCTGGCGAGCGCCGGTGGTCCCTCGGCCCAGGTGCTCATCGATAGTTCCGCCGTAAAGGCGCACCGCTCGGCATCGGGCGAAAAGGGGGGAGCGCGACCAGGCCATCGGCCGCTCGCGCGGCGGGCGCACGACCAAGATCCACGCGCTGACCGATCGAGACTGCCGGCCCATCGCCTCCCTGCTCACCGGCGGACACGTCGCCGATTGCACGGTTAGATCTATCCTGCTGAAGCAGATGCCGGCTGCCCGCCTCCTGCACGGCGACAAGGGCTACGACAGCAACGCCATCCGCCGACAGGTCGAGGAGAACGGCACGATGCCGAACATCCCGCCCAAGGCCAATCGGCGTTGGAAGAACTGCATCTCGCCCGTCCTGTACCGCGACCGCAACGCCATCGAGCGCATGTTCTGCCCCCTCAAGGACTTCCGCCGCGTCGCAACCCGATACGGTCGAAACGCCGTCAACGTCCCCGCAGCCGTCAGCATCACCGCGACCGTCAGCTACTGATTATGATTCCGGACCAAATTCACTAGCAATTTCAAGCCCGCAGAGCGTGTTGGCAGGCCATTCGGTTATGATGTCGTGCATGCGGGAGAACACTGCAGCGGTACATCAGCATCTCACCGCTGCTCAAAATCAGCGACGAACCTTCGGCGATCTTTGTCACTTGGAAAAAATATCCTCAAAACTAGACCTTGTTCTTTGTTTTGGGTTTCGATCTCCGTCTGATGGTGTATTCCTTGTGCGTTGAGCCAAGCCTCGGCCTGCATAACCGTCGAGTACGGCGTCTCGCTCGCGAAAAAGGCTTCCGTCTTGTACGGACCTGTCCGCCGAAGTGGGGTAGGTGTTCCTTCGAAAACAAAAATGCGATCTGCTAAAAAGGATACGGAAGAGTCGTGCATGGGAAGCTCCAGAGTTCCAGTCCATAGGGAGCATCCGGCGTGACCTTGCATACGACAAGCGGGGGCGATCAGGCCTACCCCGGCCGGTTGGAAAAGCTAATCCGGCGGGCTTCCCGATAATATCTGCAGAAGACCTATGTGCTCAACCCGTTTTTCCAGGCGCAGCGGAGCGGGCTGGCATCGGGCGTCTATCGCATCCGGGATCTCGCGCCCGATGTCTTTTTCCAGAGCGAGTATTACAACAACTATCGGATCAAGGTGACGAGCCGCGGGGAGATCGGCTACGTGACGCGCGACTGGCCCGAGGGGCTGGCCGAGATCGATGTCTAGGGATACAAGAACAGATCGAGAACTCAAGCTGCGGCCGGCGCCGCTTTTCGCGCCATGATCTGCCGCAGCAGAACCGGCGAGGCGATAACGACCCCGAGCAGGACGCTCGTCGGCGTCGCCAGGATCATCGGCAGAGCAGCCAGCGCGATCAGCCATCGCTCCCAGTGTCGCAGCGGCGCCAGGAACCAGCCGGCGAAGGCCGCCGAGAGGAAGGTGATGCTGGTGATGCAGGAGGCGGTCGAGCCGACGAGTTCCGTCCAGGTGAAGCCCGGTGCCATGATCAGCATCGAGGGCGAGAACACAAAGACGAAGGGCACCAGCACCTTGCCCAGAGCCAGCCGGAAGGCCGTGTTGCCGGTCTTGAACGGATCGGCGCCGGCCATGCTGGCCCCGGCATAGGCCGCGATCGCGACCGGCGGGGTGATGTCGGCGAGCACGCCGTAATAGAACACGAAGAAATGCGCCACGAGCGGATTGACGCCGAGCATGCCGAGCGCGGGCGCCGCTACCGTGACCATGATAATGTAGTTCGCCGTCGTCGGCACACCGCAGCCGAGCAGGATGCAAACCACGCCCGTCAGCAGCAGGGTGAAGAACAGCGTCGCGCTCTTCAGCTCGAAGGGGAAGAACGGGATCAACTCGGTCAACCCTCTGGCCCATTGATCGGCGAGCGAGGTGACGATCCAGGAGATCTTGAAACCGACGCCGGTCAGCGTGACCACCCCGACGATGATGCCCACGGTCGCGGCGGCGGCACCGACGCCGATGGCGTATTTCGCGCCAAGGATGAAAGCGTCGATCAGGTCGAGCATGCGCTTGCGACCCTCGACCGAGCGCATCAGCACGCCATGGGCCATCACCAGGAAGGCCGCCGTCGTGAAGGCGAGATTGACGCCGGGCACGCGCAGGAACTCGGTCGGCGCGGCGACGCCGATCGCCAGCGCGAAGACCAGGGCCGAGGCGGCTCGATATTGGGCTAGGCCTACCAGCATGCAGCCTGTGATGCCCCAGAAGGCAGCGAGATAGGGCGTATAGCCGGTGAACAGCACGAGGATCAGTGCAAAGAGCGGCGCGATCGTCGGCCAGTCGCGGGCAAAGACCTCCGAGAGCTTGGGCGCATCAGCGTCGGTCATGCCCGCCATGCCGGTGCGCTTCGCCTCGAAATGGACCTGCATCAGCACGCCGTAGAAATGCATGAAGGCGGGAATGATCGCGGCGATGACGATCGTCGCATAGGGCAGGTTGAGGAACTCGACCATCAGGAAGGCGGCGGCGCCCATGATCGGCGGCGTGATCTGACCACCGGTCGCGGCGGTCGATTCCACAGCGGCGGCGAAATGGCGCTTGTAGCCGAGCCGGATCATCATCGGGATCGTCAGCGAGCCGACCGTCACGGTGTTTGCGACCGAGGAACCAGAGATCATGCCGAACAGCGCCGAGCCGAAGATCGAGACCTTGGCCGGGCCGCCGGCATAGCGCCCGGCAACCGCCGCGGCCACGCCGAGAAAGAGCCGCCCTAGCCCGATGCGGGTGGCGAGCACGCCAAACAGCACGAAGTGGAAGACATAGGTCGCGACGACGCCAAGCGCCACGCCATAGACGCCCTGGCTGGTGAGGTAGAGGTGGTTGACCAGATTCGACCAGGTCGAGCCCGGATGGAGGAAGATGCCGGGAAACCAGTTGCCGAAAATGGCATAGGTCATCGCGAACATAGCGATCACCGGCAAGCCCCAGCCGATCGCGCGCCGCGTCGCCTCGATCATCAGGATGATGGTGATCGAGCCCATGACCACGTCGAGCGTGGAGGGGTTGCCGATCCGGAAGACCATGTCCTCGAAGATCCAGGGGACATAGAGACTGGAGATCGCGACTGCGACGGCGAAGATCCAGTCATAGAGCGGCACGCCGCCTGGCCGCAACGCCGTCGCGGGATAAACCGTCTTCGCCTCGCTCTTGCGGGCCGAGAAGACGAGGAAAATCAGACCCAGCACGAAGGCGAGATGGACGCCGCGATGCGTCGTCTCGCGCAGCAGGCCGAAGCCGGCGGTGTAGTAGTGGAAGGCCGAGAGCGCCAGCAGGAGCCCCCCGACGACCAGCGCGGTCCCATGCGGCACCTTGCGGAACTGCATCTCGGGATCGAGTTCTTCCTCGAGTTTGGCGAGTTCGGCGGCGGTGGGCGTGGCGGTCATGAGCAGTCTATTTCGATCAGTAGCAGTTACTTCGATCAGGTCGCATGCAACCCGACGCAACGGACGCACGGCGTAATCCCGGGCGCAGCAAAGCGGAGACCCGGGATCCATGCCAGAACGGTTCAGGCATGGATGCCGGATCGGCGCCGCTTCGCGGCTTGTCCGGGATGACGGCGCGGGTGAGGCTAACGGCTCAAACTTACTTCAGCAGGCCGGCTTCCTTGTAGAAGCGTTCGGCGCCGGGATGCAGCGGCACGCCGAGCAGGCCCGACAGCGCGGTTGCCTTCTGGATGGCTTTGCCCTTGGCATGACCGGCATCGAGCGCCGCCCGGGCCTTGTCGCTCCAGAGCGCCTTGGTGACGGCATAGACCGTGTCGGCCGAGATCTTGGACGAGGTCACCCAATGGGCGCCCACCGCCACCGTCTTGACCGCACCGACATCCTTGTAGGTGCCGGCGGGAATCTCGTCGACGGCGAAGAAGGGGAAGTCCTTGGCGAGTTTCTCGGCGGGCGCGCCCGCGATCGGCAGGATATCGATGCCCGAGCCGGTCGAGGCGAGCTCCGAGATCGCCGCCGCCGGAAAGCCGCCGGTGAAGAAGAAGGCATCGACGGAGCCGTCCTTCATCTTCTCGGCCGCCTGGTTGGGCTTGAGATACTCGGCCGTGATGTCCTTCTCGCCGACCCCGAAGGCGGCCAGGATCGCCTTGGCGTTGAGCAGCGTGCCGGAGCCGGGCTCGTCGAGCGAGACCTTCTTGCCCTTGAGATCGGCGACGCTTTTCACGTTCGAGGCCTTGCGGACGACAAGGTGGACGCTCTCGGGATAGAGATTGGCGATCGAGCGGAGTTCCTCGACCTTGGGCTTGCCCGCGAAGACGCCGGTCGCCGAATAGGCCCAGTAGGCCACATCGGCCTGGACGAAGCCCGATTCGGCCGCGCCGCCGACGATGGCATTGACATTGGCGACCGAGCCATTGCTGGCGACGGCGGTGGCGACCAGTTGCGGCGGCGCCGAGATCGCGTTCGCGATCAGGCCGCCGATCGGATAATAGGTGCCGGCCGTGCCGCCCGTGCCGATGCGGAAGAAGGCGGGCACCTGCGCGAGGGCGAGGCCAGCGGCGAGGGCAGCACCACCCAGCGCGAGGCCGGCGGCAACGATTTTCGATCGGAAATGCAAGGACATCGCGTCAGTCTCCCATGAAGGGAGCCACTGTCCCGAGCTTTTCCATGGCGATCAACTGAAAAATTACGCTGTGGCTGTGAGATCGCGCACCGCTTCACGCAAAAGACCCCGCAGGCAAGCCTGCGGGGCCTCATTCACACATGTTGCAGCCATCAGGCCGCGACGCCGGTTCCGATCGAGCAGGTCACGCCGGTGCCGCCGAGCCCGCAATAGCCGGCCGGATTTTTGGCGAGGTATTGCTGATGGTAGTCCTCGGCGAAATAGAATTCCGGTGCATCGAGGATCTCGGTCGTGATCGGGCCATAGCCGCGCTGCTGCAGCGCCTGCTGGTACTCAGCCCGCGAACGCTCGGCCACCTCGCGCTGGGCTTCGTCCTGGACATAGATGCCGGAGCGGTACTGCGTGCCGACGTCGTTGCCCTGGCGCATGCCCTGCGTCGGATTGTGATTTTCCCAGAAGGTCTTGAGAAGCGCCTCATAGGGCAGGACGGCGGGATCGAAGACCACCTTCACGACCTCGTTGTGCCCGGTCTGGCCGGAGCAGACCTCCTCATAGGTCGGGTTTGGCGTGAAGCCGCCGATGTAGCCGACGGCGGTGATCCAGACCCCGTCGCCGATCTGCCAGAACTTGCGCTCCGCGCCCCAGAAGCAGCCGATCCCGAAGATCGCCGTTTCAAGACCCTCGGGATAGGGGCCGAGGAGCGGCCGCTTGTTCAGGAAATGCCTTTCGGCTGTCTGGATCGCCGTCGCACGGCCGGGCAGCGCCTCGGTCGCGTCGGGCAGGGCCGTCTTCTTGCGCAGGAAGAACATGTCGGGCTCCGTTGCTGGTTTCGGACGTGATATAGGCATCGCACCGACATTTCGACAGGCATCGCCTGACCGACAGGGCTTCACCGTCTCGTGACGGTGCCGATCCTGGGCTCGGGAGGCGTACCCAGCTTCAAGAGCAGAAAGCCGAGCAGGAAGGCGATCAGCGCGGCCGGTGCCATGAGCAGGTTCAGCAGAACCGGGTCCCAGAGGAAGGGATGGATGTTGCGCTCGATTAGGGGCTGAAGCGCGTCCATGCGTGCCCCGAGCAGCGTCGTCAGCGCCAGGTTCAGCGGCGTGTACTGCACGGCGGAATTGGCGATCGAGCGGGCGCCGTCGATGACGAGCGAGACGAATCCAGCCGCGACGAGCAGATAGCCGAGAAGCCGCAGCAGGAACCGCACTACCCTGTCTCCTTCGTCGATCCGTCACGCGAGCACAGAATATTGGCCCGCAGCCGCCTCGATGTGCCCATTCGGCCGTGGCTTTGCAACTGCGCCAAGGGGCGTTTTCGCGCGATCTGTCGATCGTTGCCAGATCGCGCTTGAAAGAAGCCGGCTCGGCGGTCATAAGCAGCGCGCCGGACAGGTGGCCGAGTGGTTGAAGGCGCACGCCTGGAAAGTGTGTATACGGGAAACCGTATCGAGGGTTCGAATCCCTCCCTGTCCGCCAGCTAGTTTTCAACCTCAGACATTTGCAGCAGTGCGTGCCGAATTCGCCGGCATGTCCGAGCGTTAGCGCGGGGACCAGTATCTCTCCTCAAGCCAAAAATCAGAGCGGCAGGCGCCTTCTAGAGCCATTCTCGGTGCGGCAGCCTCCTGCTTCGGTTGTCGGCGAGAACCGAAGTAGCTCGCGGCTGCCGCCATTTATGTCGCAGGTTTGGCCCTATCCAGACATCTGGAACGTCCGGTTTCGAGCATCTCTGTTTCCGTAGCAAAGCGGAGCATGAGAGCCGCTAACAAGCACTAAAATGCCTGCAGCGCTCGCCACTTGGTGATGAAGTCGAATATCGATCTACCTGCAATAACTGCCGGAGCCGGACCTTCAGCTTGCCAAAGGACGCCGTCACAGATGCACCTTGGCTTCGCGCAGACGATCACCCGAATTCGTGGTCGAGCCGCTGGAAATGCGGTAGATCGACCAATTCGCTGAATGCGGCATAGCTCATCGTTCTGCCGGCGGCTTCGCGCGGCGTGCCGTCGCGTTTGAGGATGCTGAGCGCGTCTCGCATCGCCTGCGCCGCCGCGAACAGGGCGGTTACCGCGTAGAGCGCCACTGAAAACCCCATGGCCTCGAGCTCTGTCGTGGTCAAGGCGACCGTCTCGTTGCCGTCAACGATGCTGACGACCTTCGGGCCGCTGACGCCGCGCGCGACGGCTTCCACTTCTGCGATCGTCTTGATGCCGTCGACGAAAACGAGATCGGCGCCGGCTTCGCCGTAGAGATTGGCGCGGCGGATCGCCTCTTCGAGGCCCTCCGCCGCGAGCGCGTCGGTGCGGCCGATCACTAGGATACCGTCGGCCGGGCGCGCGGCCAGCGCGCAGCGCAGGCGCCGTATCGCCTCCTCGGCAGGGATCACCTTGACCCCCGCGAGCTGCCCGCAGCGCTTGGGCGAGACCTGATCCTCGAAATGGACCGCCGCCACGCCGGCCTGGGCAAATTCCGCCATGGTCCGCTCGATGTTCGCGGGGCCGCCATAGCCGGTATCGGCGTCGGCGATGATCGGTATCGAGACCGCGCGCGCCATGTCGCGGGCATGAGTCGTCATCTCGGTCTGGGTAAGCAGGCCGATATCGGGGCGTCCGAGCCGGCTGGCCGTGGCGCCGAACCCGGTCATGTAGAGCGCCGGAAAGCCCGCCGCCTCGATCAGCCGCGCCGCGAGGGCGTCCGGCGCTCCGGGTGCTGCGATGATGCCGCTTTCCAACAGCGCTCGCAGCTTTCGTGATTGCGACATGTGGATGTCCTCCGGCTCTATGTCAGGGTGATCTGGCGTGGAGCCGGCGCGGGAGCCGACAGGATCTCCTCGTAAACCTTGCGCGTGCGCGCGATGTGCTTGGCGAGAAGGGCGAACAGCGCCCCGAGATCTCCTTGCGCGAACAGCTCGGCCATGCGCCTGTGCTCGCCCAGCGAGGTGACGCGGCGCTCCTCGACGTGGGCCGTCAGATGCGTGCGCAACGCTGAGACCTTGCGGGATGCGAGCCTGTAGCCCTCGCCCAGATAGGCGTTGCCGCAGTGGTCGAGGAAGGCCTGGTGGAAGCGCGTATCGGCCTGTCCGTAGGCTACCGCGTCCGCCAGCAGGCTTCGTTCCATCTCCGCAATGGCGTCGTTCATCGCCGCCAGCGACTGGGCAGGCGCCAACTCATGCGAGAGCCGCAGCCCCTCGCGCTCCAGCACCAGGCGATAGTCGCACAGTGCTGCCGCGTCGTCGGCAGTCGGGCGAAAGACGAAGCTGCCGCGCTTGGGCAGGATAACGACCAGGCCGGCCCGCTGCAGCGCGGTCAGCGCGTCGCGCACGGGCGTGCGACTGACCCCGAAGCTCTTCGCCAGCATCTCCTCCGAGATCGCCTCGCCCAGGCTGAATTCACCATCGACGATCGCCTGCTCCAGCCGCGCCGCGACCATGTCCGTGAGCGACCTCGGTGCTTCCAGCCGCATCCCCTCGCGCATCAGAGCGCTTCTCCGGCGGGGACCACCGGGCCGGGCCGGCGCCCGAACCCATGCCGCAGCAGCGGATAGAGCCAGACGAGCAGCGTCAGGGCACCGAGCACGCCCGCGACCGGGCGGCTGAAGAACGCCAAGACCTCGCCATCCGCCTTGATCATCGACTTCACGAAATTGTCTTCCAGCATGGGACCGAGCACGACGCCGAGAATCGCCGGGGCGACCGGGAAGCCGTTCTCCTCCAGGATATAGGCGGCGACGCCGGCCGCCAGCATGATCCCGACATCGAAGGGGGAATTGTTCATGCCGAACGTTCCGACGATGCAGGCCATCAGGATCAGCGGCAGCATGATCTCCCGGGGAACGCCGAGCAGCTTCTTGGCCACCTTGATCGTGGCCCAGCCGAGCGGGATCATGATCAGGTTTGCGAAAATGAACAGGATGTAGATCGCATACATGTTCTGCGGATTGGTGGTGAACAGCGACGGCCCGGGATTGAGGTTTTTCATGTAAAGCACGCCGATCACGATCGCCGTCAGCGTGTCGCCGGGTATGCCGAAGACCAGGGCGGGGATCCAGGCCCCGGCAAGCGCCGAGTTGTTGGCCGCGCCAGATTCGATGATGCCCTCGACATGGCCCGTGCCGAACTTCTCCGGCTCCTTCGACAGCTTCTTGGACAGCGCGTAGCTCATCCAGGAGGCGATGTCGGACCCGGCTCCAGGAAGCGCGCCGACAACGGTGCCCAGAACCGAGCCGCGCAGGATCTGCTTGGGATATTTCACGGTCAGCTGCCACATGCCCTTGAACACGTTGTGGATCGGCTGGTCGATGATCACGGCTTTGGGCGACCGGTCGAGCGCGCTGCGAATGACCTCGGAAACCGCGAACATGCCGATCAGCATCGGCAGGAAGCCGATCCCGCCGAGGAGGTCGGTGCTGCCGGCGGTGAAGCGCGGGAAGGCGGCGGGATTGTTCATGCCGACCGAGGCGACCAGGAAGCCCAGGATCAGCATGATGGCGCCCTTCAGGGGGGCGTTCGACGAGATCACGATGGCGCAGGTAATGCCGAGCAGGATCAGCCAGAAGAACTCGAACGAGGTGAAGTTGAGCGCGAATTCGGCGAAGAGCGGCGCTGCGACGATCAGGACCGCCGTTCCGAAAAGCCCGCCGACCGCCGAGAAGACGAGGCCTGAACCGAGCGCGGTGTCGGCCTCGCCCTTGCGCGACATCGCATAGGCTTCGTCGGTATAGGCTGCCGACGCCGCCGTGCCCGGCATCCGTAGCAGGCAGCCGGGAATGTCGCCGGCGAAGATCGCCATGGCCGAGCAGGAGACCATCGCGGCCAGGGCCGGGATCGGATCCATGAAGAAGGTCATCGGCACGAGCAGCGCCAGCGCCATGGTCGCAGACAAGCCGGGAACAGCGCCGACGAAGAGGCCAAACAGCGATGACGCCATGATGATCAACAGCGTCTCGACGCTGAACACCATGGCGAAGCCTTGCGCAAACGCATCCATCTGCATCTCCTCAGAATGCGAAGGTCTTGAGCAGACCCCAGGGCAGCGGCACGCCCAGGCCCTTGTAGAAGACCGCCCAGAACCCGAGCGTCGCCAGCACAGCCGACAGGATCGACGTCTTCAGGCCGACGCCGAAGGCGAGATGCCAGACCAGCAGCGCCACGGGCGCCAGCACAAGGAAGCCGAGCGTGGTCGAGAACAGCGCATAGACGGCGCAGCCCACGATGACGCTCAGTCCGGCCAGGACATGCCTTGGCGACTGGGTCCAGTCGCCAAGCGCGACGAGCCGGCGGCCAGACTGCCGTGCCGGGCGGCCCAGAGCCAGCGTGAGGCCGAAGACGACGAGAAGCGCCGCCGCCACGCCGGGAAACAGCGCAGGGCCGACATCCTGCCCCGCCATGCTCGGATAGCCCGAGACGGTGGCGAGCACGGCGCAACCGATGCACGCGAAGAGCAGGCCCAGAAGCGTATCGTGGATTTTCATGGCGCCATTCCAGTTGACGGCAGCCGCCGCCCGCGATGGACGGCATCCCGGCGGCAAGCGTCCGGGATGCCGAGGCTGTTTTGTGTTCAGGCGGCGTTACTTCTTGAGGCCGAGCTCGGTCAGCGTCGCGCCGAGGCCTTTGTCGCTGTCGGCCATGAAGGCGCGGAAGCCGTCGCCCGCGGTCCAGCCCGTGGCGTAGCCCTTGCTCTTCATGAATTCGAGATACTGGGGCGTGGCGACCGCCTTGCCGATCTCGTCCTGCAACTTTGTGACGATCTCGGGCGGCGTGCCCTTGGGTGCGACGACGCCGCGCCAGGAGCCGATCGACCAGTCGAAGCCGCTCGCTTCCTTGAAGGTCGGGACGTCTTTTAGCGCCTCGTCGCGCTTCGGGGCGAAGATGGCGAGCGGGCGGATACGGCCGGCTGACATCAGCGCCGCCGCCTCCGGCAGCGAGGCCGTGGCGATCTGGACGCCGTCGGCGGCAAGATCCTGCAGGCCGGGAGCCGCGCCCTCGCTGGGGACCCAGGCGACTCGCGAGACCGGAATGCCTGACGCCTTCAGCATGCCAGCCAGCGCCAGATGGTTGACGCCACCCTGGGCACTGCCCGAGGCCTTGAACCGGCGGTCGGGGGCCTTGGAGAGCGCCTCCAGCAGGTCCTTGACCGTCTTGTAGGGAGCGTCTGCCCGCACGAACAGCGCCGCCGGATCGGAATTGTAGAGGCCGATCGGCGCATAGGCCTCGTGCGTCAGCGGGGTCAGGCCCTGGTGATGCATCGTGCCGATTTCGAGAGTCGCTATGCCGATCGTGTAGCCGTCCGGATCGGCCGAGGCGATCGCCTGATGGCCAACGGCGCCCGAGCCGCCTGTCCGGTTGACGACCGGCACGGGCTTGCCGAGTTGCTTTTCCAGGAGCGAGGCGATCATGCGCGCGGTCGCGTCGGTGCCCCCGCCCGCGCCCCAGGGCACGATCATCGTGATCGGCCGCGACGGCCAGCTCTGGGCGGCGGCTCCGGTCAGCGGCGTCGCGCAGGCTGCGAGCGCCAGTCCGGCGAGCATCGCCCTGCGGGTCGATTTGGTCTTGAACATGGTATCCTCCCTGTGTCGATTATGAGCGGCCCGTTTTCCGGGCCTTTGGTTAGGCATCTGAAAATCACGCGTCCGGCAGCACCTTTCCGGGGTTAAGGATGCCGAGCGGATCGAGGGCCTGCTTGAGCGCGCGCATCACCGCCACGCCCGTTCCGTGCTCGAGCTCCATGAATTTGCGCTTGCCGACCCCGACCCCATGCTCGCCGGTGGCGGTGCCGTCGAGCGCGATCGCGCGCGTCACGAGCCGGTCGTTGATCGCAGCCGCCTCGGCGAGCTCGTCGGCGTTCTGCGGATCGACGATCAGACCGAGATGGAAATTGCCGTCGCCGACATGGCCGACGGTCGAGATGAAGAAGCTCGCCGCCATCACGTCGTCCTGCGTGATGCGGATGAGATCGGTGAGCTGGGACAGCGGCACGCAGACATCCGTGCTCCAGACCTGCGCTCCCGGCCGCATGCCCTGAACGGCGTAATGGACGTTGTGCCGGACATGCCAGAGCCGGTTCGCCTCCTCATGTCCGCTCGCCCATTGGAAATCGGAGCCGCCTGAAGCCGCGACGATGTCCTGGACCTGGCGCGCCTGCTCCTCCACGCCCGTCGGCGTGCCGTGGAACTCGAAGAACAGGGTTGGCGCCTCGGCGAACGCCGCCTTGAAATGGCGATTCACGGCTTGGATCGTTCGGGCATCGAGCAGTTCGGCACGCGCGACCGGAATGCCGCACTGGATCGCGGCGATGACCGCATCGACGGCGCGCGCGATGTCGGGAAAGGTGCAGGTCGCGGCCGAGACCGCCTCCGGAATGCCGTAGAGGCGCAAGGTCAGTTCGGTAATGATGCCGAGCGTTCCCTCCGACCCGACGAGCAGACGGGTCAGATCGTAGCCGGCCGAGGATTTGCGCGCCCGCCCGCCGGTTCGCACGATAGTGCCGTCCGCCATCACCGCAGTTAGCGAGACGACGTTTTCGCGCATCGTGCCGTAGCGCACCGCGTTGGTGCCTGAGGCGCGCGTCGCCGCCATGCCGCCAAGCGTGCACTCGGCGCCGGGATCGACGGGGAAGAACAAGCCCTGGTCACGCAGATGCGCGTTGAGCTGCTGGCGCGTGACGCCAGCCTCGACCGTCGCGTCAAGATCGCCGGCCCGCACCGCCACGATGCGGTTCATCCCTCCGAGGTCGATGCAGACGCCGCCATGAGGCGCCGTGACATGGCCTTCCAGCGAGGTGCCGGCGCCGAAGGGGATGACCGGCACGCGATGGGCCGCGCACAGCGTAACCACCGCAGCGACCTCGTCCGCGGTGGTGGCGCGGCAGACGGCCTGGGGCGGTTGCGTAGGATGATAGGACTCGCCCCGTCCATGGGCCTCGAGGTCGGCCGGGCGGAGGGAGAACCGGCTGCCGAACCGCGCGGCCAGCTCCACGGCCAGCGCCTCGGGCAGTGGCGGTTTCGACGCGGAAGAAGGCTGCGCGCTCATGAAAAGCCCCGGCGGGAACTGGCGCAATAGTGCCGGAACGAAGCCGCGCGTCAAGTGATGTATGTAAGGTTCTGTATAGAAGATAGCGTTTCTGTCGTTGCGGCGAGCGTTGGTGCCGCCAGCATCGCTCGGTCCGTTTCGACCGTGTGCGACGTGGTGCTCGAAAATCGGCAGATCATGGCTGCCGCCCGCGCGCGAAATGCTGACAGGATTTTTATTGCCGCGCGATATCGGAGGACGATGGAGCTCATCTAGGCGCAGATCGCCCCGGTCCGGCTGGTGCCTCTCCAGGCGAACCAAAGACGCCAATCGCAGTTGCCGCTCATCAGGCGCGACGCTTTCCTGGCAAATGCAACATCAGCTTTCGGGCAATCATTTAGCGTCGGCTCTTGGGCATCGTCCCAAAGTCTGGAATTGGCGGATACCGTTGAAAAAGTCGTCGTTGCCGCGGGTATGAAGTCCTGATTCAGTTGTCCTTGGTCGGAGGGCGGTGCGATGATGGGCGAGCGACAGGTGGCGCAGGAGGCGTTGTTCTACGAGTTCAGCCTGGAGCGGCACGTTCCGGCCGATCATTGGGTCCGAGCCATCGACCGCTTCGTCGATCTCTCTGATATTCGCGCGCATCTGCGTCCGTTCTACAGCGAGATGGGTCGGCCCTCGAT
>NNBV01001360.1_pt1 | contig 38593 bp, 31 predicted proteins | sample 1173771 | NCBI WGS metagenome assembly NNBV01 (sample SAMN07173938, study PRJNA388173) | plant metagenome | isolation source: symbiotic tissue sample KVS11 | place: Norway: Troms, Kvaloya island | reverse complement strand
TTGGCGGGGGTGGGGTTGCGTGTGGTGTTGTAGTTGCTGCTGCGACGGGGCCTGGTGTTGGTGGTGGCGTTGCCGCCGGTGCGGCGGGCRCTGGCGCYGCTGCTGCCGGCGTTKCMGYTGCGTGCTGGCSCKKKCGTTGCCGCCGGCGKTGCTGCTGCGGCTGGCGSTGCCGGCGCTGCCGCTGGCGTTKCCGTTGCGGCCGGCGCTGCCGCTGGTGTTGCTGGCGCTGGCGATGCTGCTGCGACTGGCGCTGGTGTTGCTGCTGGCGTTGCCGGTGCTGCTGGCACTGGCGATGCTGCTGCTGGCGCTGGCGTTGCTTCTGCTGCTGGTGTTGCTGCTGCGGCTGGCGCTGGTGTTGCTGCTGGCGTTGCCGCCGGCACTGGCGATGCTGCTGCCGGCGTTTCCGTTGCTGCTGGCGCTGCCGCCGGCGTTGCTACTGCTGGCGCTGGTGTTGCTTCTGCTGCTGGTGTTGCTGCTGCGACTGGCGCTGGTGTTGCTGCTGGCGTTGCCGCCGGCACTGGCGTTGCTGCTGCTGGCGTCTCCGTTGCTGCTGGCGCCGGCGCTGCCGTTGCCGCTGCTGCCGGCGCTGCCGCTGGCGTCTCCGTTGCTGCTGCTACTGGTGTTGCTGCTGCGGCTGGCGCTGCTGCCGGCGTTGCCGATGCTGCCGCTGGTGTTGCTGCTGCCGGCGCTGCCGCAACAGGCCTCACCTCCATCGTCGAACGCAAATACCAGTTCTCTCCCTCGCCCGCAGCGTCGGCCGCATACAGGCGGTATTCATAGGCACCGGCGTCCACATGGCCGCCGGTCAGCGCGAAAGCGTCCCTCGTGGTCTGCGCGGTCGTGGTGGCGCCATTCACGGCACTGATCAACTCGATGCCGTTGCCCGTCGTCAATGCGCCCAGGCCGCCGACATTGACGACCTGCACCTGGGTGTGACCGCTGGCCTTTGCCGCCTGCCCGCTCAGGATGAGGCGGTCGCTCATGCTCGTGCTGTCTCCCAGCGTCGTGCCCAGCCTCAACACGCCGTTGTTGCCCACGTACGGGCCGAACACGGTCAGGGTGGTGCCCGCGCGCGCGCCCACGGTCGACACCGTGCCGCCATTGGTCAGGCTCGTGACTTCTGAATTGCCGGTGACCGACCAGGACGTTCCGTCGCGCAGCGTTAGGTTGGTGACCGAGCGCGAGGCCGCGTCGGTCAGCGCCGCGCCCGTGAGGGTCGACGCGTCGGCGGTGAGGTTGAGCACGCCGCCGTTGACGGTCTGCACCAGCGCCGCGCCGCCGCTGAGCGACGAGTCGACCAACAGCGCGTTCAGCGTGGTGGCGTCGGTCCGGATGCCGGCGCCTTGCTCCGACCTCAGCGTGCTGCGGGTGACGACGGCCGTGCCGGGGTTGGCATCGGTGGCGATCAGAACCGCTGCACGCAGTGCCGCCGACCCCGCCCCCGTGGCGACGATGCTGCTCCCTTCGGCAAGGGTCACGCGCGTGCCGCCATAGATGTCCGCGCCGTGCGCATCCGAACCGGCGGTGCTGATCGCAACGCCGTTGGCGATGATCGAAGCGCCCGGGCCGTACGTCATCAAGCCTTGAACCAGATTGCCCGTGGTGGTCACCGAGCCGCCGTTCATCGTGACCGTGGAACCGAATGCCGCCGCCACGCCGGTGTAGCCGTTGTTCTGCACCCTGACCGCGACGCCGGTGGCCGTCAGCGTGGTGCCGCGACCGAAGCCGAGCAGGCCATAGGCCGACTCGCCGTGGGTGGTGACCGAGCCGCCGTCGAGCGTCAGGGTGTTGCCGCCGTCTGCGCGCGCCCCGTATCCGTAGGCGCCGCGGGTGGTGATGACCACGTTTCTCAGCGCCATCTGCCCGTTCAGGGCATACGCGCCGTTCGCGGAATATCCCGACGTTTGCACGTCCGTCCCGTCGGCGTTCAATGTCGCGCCCTCGCCGTTCGTGTACAGGCCGTGCCCTTCCGCCCCGGTGGTGCCGACCGAGCCGCCGGTCAGAACGACGATGCCGCGCGTGCCGGCCTGCGCACCCGTCCCCCAGTCTGCGCTGCTGGAAACGGCAACGCCGGACGCACGGATGGTCGCGTTGCGTTCCAGCGCAAGAAGACCGTTGCTCCCTTCACCCGCCACCACGGAGCCGCCCGTCAGACGGATCACGCCGCCGTCTTGCGCGAACACGGCGTCGCGATTGGTGGCCACCGCGGAAATGGCCGTGTCGGTCGCGGTGATGGTGGACGCGCTGCCGCCGGCGCCCGTGCCGTGGGCGAACAGACCCGAGGCGTTCGGCCCTGTCGCGGTCACCCTGGATGCGGGCGCGATGGTGATGTTGCCGCCGCTTTCCGCATGCGCCGCATGGGCCCCGTCGCCACCGGTCAGCAGGGTGAGCGGACCCGTGCTGGTGATGATGCCGCCGTCATGCGCGTACAGGGCGTAGCCCGCGGCAGGGCCGGCGGTGCCGGTGTCGATGGTGCCGCCGGCGGCTTGCGTCGTGCCGTTGGCCACCACCTGCTGCGCACGTGCGGGGGTGGCACCGGCGAGCAACGCGGCCGCGCCGGCCGCACCGGCCATACCGGCCATACCGGCCACCGCGGGCCAGCCGCGCGTCCATCGGCGCGAGAACGCGTCCGCCGCGGGGTGAACGGTGCGGGGGCTGCCGACGGTGCGGGCAGAAGGTTTTGCAGATGCGGTCACTGGGCGATTACCTCGTTGGAAATTTGTCTGTCTTTGGCCTGCAATTCGGCCAGCGTGTTCAGGCAATTGATGGCAATACACAAAAGCGACCGAATTGAAAATGCGGACGTGACAATCCAGCGCTGCAAAAGCAACGAGTCATGGCTGAAGATATTTCTTCGGCCAATTCGGCTTATTTTGTGTTTTTTGCTCCTGGGAAGAGCTTTTTGAGTCTAGCAGCAGTTTTTAACAAAAGACAACTGAATTGACGTTGAATTTCTACAGATAAGAAGCCGCAATTAATTGCGAAATTCAATGAATAGAATTGTTAATTAACAATTTATTCTTTTTGGCTTTGGAAGTAATCGCGCATCGCATCGACTCCCGCATGGGAGCCAATACTTCTTCTATTGCGCAGTTCGACATGGGCGCGGCAACGCCTGAGCGTGGTGCTCAAAAGGCAGTGCTTGCCCGCAGAGGGAGATGGGAAGGGTTCGCCAGTGAATGGCGGCGCAGGTGGCTCGTTCGCCTGCTTCAGGGCGAGCCAGCGCAAGGGCCTGATCGGCCGAGCTTGAAACGCGCCCGGGTGCTCGAGCCCGGGGTCGCTGTCTTCAAGCAGAGAAAAGGCAAGCCGAGCGCCGCCCGCCTCGGGCTGGCGCTCTGGATTGGCAGAGCCGCTTACGTCGGCCCTGCTCCGACTTACTCGGGCGTGCCGCCCGGCACCGGCTTCGGCTTGCCGGGACGGCGCTGGTCGCGCGTCTCGGCGCGGCGTTCGCCGGCCACCGCGGCACGGTCGGTGCCGATGCCGCCGCCTTCGGGCGTCTTGGCTTCGTCGCCACCCGGGGCCTTCACCAGGCCGGGCGTGCGGCGGTCCTTGCGGGCCTCGCCGGCCATGTCCGACTTGCCCGTGGCCACGCCCGGGGTATTGGGCGGCACGGCGGCGCCGGGCGGGTTCGACTGGGCGTAGGCACCGGTGGCGGCCATGAGGCCGGCGATCATCAGCGCGGGAACAATTTTCTTCATCTGAATCTCCTGAATGGGCTGGGTGGGGACGCGAGAACGAAACAAGTTCGCCAACCGCAGATTCCCTTCCCCCGCCCGGCCCGCGCGTAGGAGAGCCGCGCGTCCGCATAGGAGCAAATCGCGCTGCGGCATCGCCTCCGGGGCCTCTTTCTTCAAGCGGCCACCGCCCCGCTCACCACCCTGAACGCGGCCCAGGGCATGTGGCGCAGCGCATCGGACAGTTGCAGCAGGTCGCCGTCGGCGGCCACGCGCTCGCCGTTCAACAGGTTCTCCAGCACCGCGCCCCGCAGGCCGGCCGGCAGGCGCACGGTGGTGCCGCGCCAGACGTCGCCTTGCGGCAAGGCCGGCGACAGCGTGGCCGGCGCGGCAGGCGCGGCACCGGCCGAAGCAGCCGCGCCCCCCGGGCACAGCTCCACGAACAGCCGCCCCGTCACCACCACCAGCAGTTCGGCCTCGTGCCGCCGCGCAAAAGCCACCACATGCCGCGCCAGCGCGCCTTCGGCCGGCAGGCCTTCGTAGCTGCCTTCGCGGAACAGCGCCGGCTGCGCGCGCCGCAGCGCCAGCAGCCGCCAGATGAACCACAGCTTGGCGCGCCCGTCGTGCGGCGCGGCGGCCAGCGCCTGCACCTGCGCGGCCAGCGCCTTGCCTTCGGACATGGCGCGCAACTCGTCCAACTGGCCCTGACGCAGCGCGTAGTCGACCGGGCGGCGGTTGTCGGGGTCGACCAGGCTCAGCTCGATCAGCTCGCTGCCCTGGTACAGGTCGGGCACGCCGGGCGAGGCGTACTTCAGCAGCGTCAGCGTGAGCCCGTTCCATGCACCGAACCACGAGAGCCGGTCGGCCAGGCGCTGAATGTCCGGCAGGCAACCGGCCTCTTGCGCGTTGTCCAGCACGCCGCGCACAAAGGCTTCGAGCGCGGCTTCGTAGTCGGCGTCGGGGTGGGTCCAGCGCGTGCGCAGCTTGGCCTCGCGCGCGGCCTTCTGCATGTACTGCCAGATGCGATCGGCAAAGGCCGGCATGCCGGCCGCGTCCAGTGCGCCCTGCCCTCCCTTGCCGCTGAACGGCAACGTGCCCAGCAGCGTCTGGTACAGCAGGTATTCGTCGGAGCGCGAGGGCGTGTCGTCGTTGCCCAGCTTGCGGCGCTGGTCGCGGCACAGGCCGTGCCAGCGCGTGAGCGCGAGCACCCATTCGTTGGGCATTTCGGAGAGCACGTCGATGCGGTTGCGCACGTCTTCGGAGCGCTTGTTGTCGTGCGTGGACGTGGCCAGCATGGTGTGCGGCCAGCGCAGCGCGCGGTCGGTGCTGAGCGAGTGAAACTCGTCCACCTCGATGCCGAAGCGGTCGGGCTCGCCGCCCACTTCGTTGAGCGAACTCAACGGAAAGTAGCGGTAGAACGCGGTGTCCTCCACGCCCTTGGCCGTCACCGGCGCGCTGAACTGCTGAAAGCGCACGGCAAAGCGCCGCACCCGTTCGGCCAGCGCGGGTGGCGCGCCCTCCACCGCCACGCCGCGCAGGGTGCGGCGCAGGAAGTCGAACACCGAGCGGTCGGCGTCGCTGCTCTCGCGCTCCGCGCCGGCGATGGCCTCGTCGATGAAGCGCTCGTCCTGCGCGGACGGCCCGTCGATGATGTACGTGCGGTACACCGGCATGCAGGCGGCCACGTCGGCCAGCGCGCGGCGCAGCGCATTGAGCGTGTAGTCGCGCGTGGCACGGTTGGCGCGCGCAATGCGCAGCAGCTCGCTCGACAGCATGTTGAGCTCCGACGACAAGGCATTGCGCATCACCTCGCGCCGGCCGGTCTGCGAGAGCGCATGAAAGCTCTGCGTCTCGCCCGTGAAGCGGCGCCACGCATGCCCCACGGTCTCGGCCGCGGCGGTGTCGACCAGCACGCCGTTGGCCACGTTGGCAAAGCGGTAGCCGGTGGTGCCGTGGATGTGCCAGCCCTCGGGCACTTCCTCGTCGTTGGCGGCGATTTTCTCGGCCACCACATAGAGCGGGCGCGCGGGCCGGCCCTGCGCGTCGTGCGCGGGCAGCACCAGGCCCGCGCGGCGCGCATAGCCCCGCTGCAACTGCTCGAAGTAGCGCGCGGGGTCGTACAGGCCGTCGGGGTGGTCGATGCGCAGGCCGTCCACCTTGCCGGAGGCGGCCAGGTCGAGCGCGAAGGACTGCGTGGCCTCGAACACGTCGTCGCGCTCCATGCGCACGGCCGCCAGGTCGTTGATGTCGAAGAAGCGCCGGTAGTTGATTTCGTCCGTCGCCACGCGCCAGTAGGCCAGCCGGTAGGCCTGCGCCTCGACGAGCGCATGCAGCGCGTCGCGCGCGGCCGGCGTGGCCAGGTTCAGCTCGGCCACGGCCGCGGCCAGGGCCTGGGCCACCGCCGGGTAGCGCTGCGCGAGCCGCGCCAGGCGGGCCTTCAGCAGCTCCTTGTCGCGTGCACGCTCGGCGCGCTGCTCGGGCTCGGCGGCGTCGCGGCCCGGCAGGTGGCCGAAGGCGGTGGCCACGCTGGCCAGGCTGGGCGTGCCGTCGGCCGTTTCGTCCAGCTGCGCCAGCGCGCGCGCAAGCACCACCGGGTAGCACTCGGGCGCCAGCGGAAAGCGGTGGTCGAAGTACATGAGGGCAAAGCCGCCGGCTTCGGGCTCGAAGTGCAGCACCAGCTCGCCGCTGGCCAGCACCTCGCCGTAGTGGCCGCCCAGCACGGGCAGCAGCACCTTGCCGGTGAGCTCCACGTTCAGCGGCTGCCAGTCGATGTCGAAGTGCTGCGCGTACAAAGAGGCGGGCCCGTTTTCGAGCACGTCCATCCACCAGGCGTTGTCGGCGCCGAACACGCCCATGTGGTTGGGCACCATGTCCAGCAACTGGCCCATGCCGTGCGCCTCCAGCGCGGCCACGAAGCGCTCGAAGCCTTCCTCGCCGCCCAGCTCGGGGTTGATCTCGTCGTGCGCGACCACGTCGTAGCCGTGCATGCTGCCCGCGCGGGCGCGCTGGATGGGCGAGCAGTAGACATGGCTCACGCCCAGTTCGGCCAGGTAGGGCAGCACGCGAATGGCGTCGTCGAAGCCGAAGTCCTTGTGAAACTGCAGCCGGTAGGTGGCGCGCGGCACGCGGGCCTGCAGGTCTTGCGGCGCGGTGGGGCTGACACGCGAACGAAGGCCGGGGCGCGCGGCACGCAACGTTGCAGACAGGCCCTGCATGCGCTCGCTCTCGGCCAGCGCGCGCAGCGTCAGCGGCAGCTTGCGCCGCCAGTTGGGCTGCTCGTTCACCGTGCCGGGCATGTTGGCCTGCTCGACCACGCCCGCGGCGTCTTCGAGCTGCACCATCATCAAGGCCGAGGGGGCAGCCGCCAGATAGGCATGCACCGCCTCCACGATGCGCGTGGACGGCAGGGCCTGCCCCGCGGCCTCGGCCATGTCCTCGCGGCTCAGCAGGCCGGCGCCTTCGGCGGCCAGCATCAGTTGAATGCGCTCCTGCGCGCGGTCCAGCAGTTGCTTGTCGAACACGCGCTCGTCGGGGAACAGGCCCAGTTCCAGCCGCACGCGCAGGTCGTGGCCGGCCCACCAGCCCGCGAAGGTGGCCAGGTCGTGCGTGCTCACCGCCACCAGCGCGGCCGGCGGGTAGGCGGCGGGCTGCTTGAAGCCGCCGCCGTGGTGTTCATGGTGCCGGCCGTCGAGCTTCTCGAAGTACAGCAGCCGGTAAGACAGCACATCGGCCTTGGCCAGCGCCTCGCGCACCGCGTCTTCCACCGTGCCCAGGTCTTCGCCGACCACCATGCAGCGGTGGCGGTGGCTTTCGATGGCCACGATGGCCAGCATTTCGTCGAGCGGGTAGTACACGTAGGCACCGTCGTGCGCGGTGCGGCCCGGCGGAATCCAGAACAGGCGCATGAGGCCCATCACATGGTCGATGCGCAAGGCGCCCGCGCCGCGCATGCCGGCACGCAGCGTCTGCGTGAAGAAGCGGTAGCCGTCGGCGCGCAGGCTGTCGGGCCTCAGCGGCGGCAGGCCCCAGTTCTGGCCGGCGGGGTTGAACTCGTCCGGCGGCGCGCCGATGCTGGCACCGGCGGCCAGCACGGGCTGCGCGGTCCAGGCGTCGGAGCCGGCGCGGTCGACCGACACGGCCAGGTCCACATACAGGCCGATGCCCATGCCCACCGCCTCGCAGCGCGCCGCCGCCTGCGCGAGCTGGCGCGCGGCCTGCCACTGCAGGAACTGATGGAACTGCAGGCGCTGCGCGTGCTGCACGGCAAAGGCGGTGACCTCGGCCGAATCGGGGTTGCGGTAGGCGGCGGGCCACACGGGCCAGCCCCACCACTGGCTGTCGATGGCCAGAAAGTGCGCGTGCAGGGCTTCGAACAGCGCGTGCTGCCGCAGGCCCTCGCCGCGCTCTTCCACGAAAGCGAGAAACGCCAGGCCGTCGGCGTCGGGCGCCGCCAGCTCGGGCAGGTGCTGCGCGCGGAAGTGGTCGAACAACAGCGCCAGCACCTCCAGCTTGGCCGCGGCCACGCCGGGCAGGTCGACCAGCGGCTCTGCGCGCAGGCCGGCCAGCCGGGCCTGGAAGGCCGGCGAGCGCACCAGATGGCGGGCCGGCGCGCAGTCGGCAAAGCCGTCCACCGCTTCCACGTCGATGTAGAGCACGTTGAGCTGCTGGCGCGACGACGGGCTGTACGGGCTGGCATGCGCCGGGTTGGCCGCGAACAGCGCATGCAAGGGGTTCAGGCCGATGATGTCCGCGCCCTGCGCGGCCATGCGCGTGACCAGTTCGTCCAGGTCGCCGAAGTCGCCGATGCCCCAGTTGCGCGGCGAGCGCAGGCTGTACAGCTGCACGGCCGGGCCCCACACACGACCGCCGTCGCGCACGGCCGGCGGGCGGTAGCAATGGCCCGGCGTGGCCAGCACCAGCGTTTCGCCGGGCAGGCCGTCGATGTGCAGTCGGTGGTAGCCGGCGGCCAGCGGCAAGGCCATGGGCAGGGTGCGTTCGCACAGCCAGGCGCCTTCGCGCTCGGTGCGCGCGGTTTCGTGCAGGGTGTTGGCATCGGCCTCGCCGTGTTGGGTGAGGCCGGCTTCGTCGGTCAGTTGCCAGCGCAGCGTGCGCGTGGCCAGCGGCAGGCGCACCGGCACCTGCCAAGTGGTGCTGCCCGCGGGCACCACGGCCACGGGCGGCAAGGCTTCGGCCCAGCGCGCGCGCTGCACGGCCTCCAGCGCGCGGTGCGCGTCGGCCGCGTTGCCGATGCGCACGCCGAACTCCGCCAGCAGCGCCAGCAGGCTGCGCACCGGCGCCTCACGCCGCGCGCCGAAGGCGTCGTTGTAGGCGGTGGCAATGCCGAAGTGCGCGCACAGCGCGGACAGCGCGCCGCCGGCTTCGCGGCGCAAGGTTTCGTTGGCCTCGTTCGCGTGGTTCAAGTCATTCACATGCATCCCCTCATTCACCTTGCGCGTCCTCCAGCGTCACCCACACCGCACCGTGCGCCAGCCGCAGCGTGCCGCCCTCGCCTTGCGCGTCTTGCGTCACGCCGTGGCTGTACACCACGGCCCCGGGCGGGCGCTCCAGCGCCGCCGTGGGCTGCGCGCCGAAATGCGCCAGCATGTGCAGCCGGCCGGTGCCCAGCTTCCAGTTCACGCGCAGCGTGTCGTTGTCGCACGCGTACACGCCCGCGCCGGCAGCGCCCGCCAGGCGCGGCACGATCAGCCGGTGCCGCAGCGCCAGCAGTTGCTGCACCTCGTTCAACTGCTCGAAGTGCTTTCTGGCACCGCGCTCGCGCCAGTTGAGCTTGGACGCGAGAAAGGTCGACTCCGCGTTCGGGTCGGGAATGCGCGCCAGCGCGGCCTTGTCCGCAAACGCAGCGAAGCCGCCGAACTCCGAGCGCCGGCCGTTCGACACCGCCTCGGCCAGCTCGGGGCCGAAGTCGCAGAAGTACAGAAAGGGCGTGGACGCCGCGAACTCGTCGCCCATGAACAGCATCGGCACATGCGGCGACAGCAGCAGGCAGGCCATGGCCGCGCGCAGGCGCACCGGGTCGCCCAGCGCATGAATGCGCTCGCCGAAGGCGCGGTTGCCGACCTGGTCGTGCGTCTGCAAAAACGACACGAAGGCCTGCGACGGCAGTTGCGTGCTGGGCTCGCCGCGCAGCTCGCCGTGGCGAAAGGCCGAGGCCTGGCCCTGGTAGATGAAGCCTTCGGCCAGCGCGCGGCCCAGGCTGCGCACCGGGTCGTCGGCGTAGTCGGCGTAGTAGCCGTCGCGCTCGCCGGTGGCCAGCACGTGCACCGCGTGGTGCAGGTCGTCGTTCCATTGCGCGGTGCCGGCCACCGGCAGGCCCTGCGCGTCGCGCGCCAGCATCGAGGCCTGGTTGGTGTCGTTCTCCAGCACCAGGTGCACCTGGCGCTCGCGGCCCGGCCCGGCCAGCACGGCCTCGCGGATCTCCTGCACGATGTGCCGCTGCGAGCCGTCGCGAATGGCGTGAATCGCGTCCATGCGCAGGCCGTCGAAGCGGAACTCCTCGATCCAGTAGAGCGCGTTGTGCACGAAGAAGTCGCGCACGGTGCGCGACTGCTGCCCGTCGAAGTTGATGGCTGCGCCCCACGGCGTGCGGTAGGCGTCGTTGAAGAACTCGGGGCAGCAGCCGTGCAGGTAGTTGCCTTCGGGGCCGAAGTGGTTGTAGACCACGTCCAGCAGCACCATCAGCCCCAGCCCGTGCGCGGCATCGACCAGCGCTTTCAGCTCCTCGGGCGTGCCGTAGGAGGCATCGGGCGCGAACTGCAGCACGCCGTCGTAGCCCCAGTTGCGCCGGCCCGGAAAGTCCGCCACCGGCATCAGCTCGATGGCGGTCACGCCCAGCTCGGCCAGCTCCGCGAGCCGCTCGCGCGCGGCATTGAAGGTGCCTTCGGCGGTGAAGGCGCCGATGTGCAGCTCGTACACCACCGCCTCTTCCCACGGGCGGCCGCGCCAGGCGGCGTCTGTCCACGCATGGCGGCGCGGGTCGACCACCACGCTGGGGCCGTGCACGTCGTCGGGGTTGAAGCGCGAGGCCGGGTCGGGCACGGCGGAACCGTCGGGCAGCATGAAGCGGTAGCCGTCGCCGTGCGCGGCGCCGGGCAGGTCGAGCCGGTGCCAGCCTTCGGCGTCGCGCGCCATGGGGTGGGAGGCATGCGGGGCATCGTCACGGCCCGCCGGGCGGTGCTCCACTTGAACGGCGTCTTGCGACGGCGCCCACAGGGCGAAGGACACGCCGGCATCGTGCGCGGTGGCGCCGAAGGGCATGCGGTGGGCATGGTGAGTGGGTGTGATGTTGGAAGTGATGGTCATGGCCTGACGTCCGGCCGGCTCAGCACAACGAGCGAGCGGCATTGCAAGGGATAGGTGGGCTCGGCCCACGCGGGCGCGAGGGCGGCGGTGTCTTGCGTGGTGGGCGGCGGCGAGGTGCTGGCCGTGTCCACCAGCAGCCGCCACGCGCCGTGGGGCATCGGTGGCAGCGTGAAGGCGATCTCGTCGTGGTGGGCGTTGAACAGCAGCAGGAAGTCGTCGTCGTGCTGCGCTTCTCCGCGCGGCCCGCGGTCGGCAATGCCGCCGCCGGGGATGTACATGGCCATGCAGCGCGCGTTGGCGTCGCTCCAGTCTTCGTTGCGCATCTCCTGCCCGTCGGGCTTGAGCCAGTGCACGTCGGTCACGGTTTCTCCGGCGGCCGGCTTGCCCGCGAAGAAGGTGCGGCGGCGGAACGACGGGTGCGCGCGGCGCAGCGCGATCATGCGTTCGACAAAGGTGGTGAGCGCCAGCCGCTCCGGCGTGGCCGACCAGTCGAGCCAGCCCAGCGCGTTGTCCTGGCAGTAGACGTTGTTGTTGCCCTTTTGCGTGTGGCCGCGCTCGTCGCCGGCCAGCAGCATGGGCACGCCCTGCGACAGCAGCAGCGTGGCCAGCAGGTTGCGCTTCTGGCGCTCGCGCAGCTGCACCACCTCGGGGTCGTCGGTGGGGCCTTCCACGCCGCAGTTCCACGACACGTTGTGGCTGTTGCCGTCGCGGTTGTCCTCGCCGTTTTCTTCGTTGTGCTTGTCGTTGTAAGACACCAGGTCGTGCAGCGTGAAGCCGTCGTGCGCGGTGACAAAGTTGATGCTGGCGCTGGGCTGCTTGCCCGACCAGCCGTACAGGTCTTCGGAGCCGGTGACGCGCTTGGCCATTTCGCCGATGAGCCCGCCGTCGCCCTTCCAGAAGCCGCGCATGCCGTCGCGGTACTGGTCGTTCCACTCGGCCCAGCCGAGCGGAAAGTTGCCCACCTGGTAGCCGCCGTGGCCCAGGTCCCACGGCTCGGCGATGAGCTTCACGCGGTTCAGCGTGGGGTCTTGCCGGATGGCGTCGAAGAAGCCGCCCAGGTTCTCCACCTTGCCGGCCTCGCGCGCCAGGGCGGAGGCCAGGTCGAAGCGGAAGCCGTCGACGTGCATCTCCTCGGCCCAGTAGCGCAACGAATCCATGACGAGCTGCAGCGCATGCGGGTGCGCCAGGTTCACCGTGTTGCCGCAGCCGGTGAAGTCGTCGTAGTAGCGCGGGTTGTCCGCGTTGGCGATGTAGTAGGAGGCGTTGTCCAGCCCGCGCATCGACAGCGTGGGGCCGAGCTGGTTGCCTTCGCAGGTGTGGTTGTAGACCACGTCCAGAATCACCTCGATGCCCGCGGAGTGCAGCGTTTTCACCATGGTCTTGAACTCCTTCACCTTGCCCGAGGCGCTGTAGCGCATTTCGGGAGCGAAGTAGGCCAGCGTGTTGTAGCCCCAGTAGTTCTGCAGGCCCTTCTCGGCCAGGTGGCGGTCGTTCAAAAAGCTGTGCACCGGCAGCAGCTCCACCGTGGTCACGCCCAAACGCTTGAGGTAGTCGACCACCGGCGCGCAGCCCAGCGCGGCGTAGGTGCCGCGCAGGTCGGGCGGCACGTCGGGGTGGTTCATGGTGAAGCCGCGCACATGCATCTCGTAGATGACCATGTCCTGCCACGGCACCGACGGGCGGCGGTCGTCGCCCCAGGTGAAGGCGGTTTCGAGCACCCGGCCCTTGGGCATCAGCGGTGCGCTGTCGCGGCGGTCGAACGAAAGGTCTTCGCGCTTGCTGCCCACGGTGTAGCCGTACAGCGCGTCGCCCCAGCGCAGGTCGCCCACCAGGTCCTTGGCATACGGGTCGACCAGCAGCTTGTGGGCGTTGAAGCGGTGGCCCTCTTCGGGCTTGTAGGGGCCGTGCACTCGGTAGCCGTAGGCCTGGCCGGGGCGCGCCTCGGGCAGGTAGCAGTGCCACACGCCGTCGGTGCGCTCGCGCAGCACGATGCGCTGCAGCTCATGCCGGCCGCGTTCGTCGAACAGGCACAGCTCCACCTTCTGGGCGTGCTGGGAGAACAGCGCGAAGTTGACGCCCTCCCCGTCCCAGGTGGCGCCGCGCGGATAAGGCTTGCCGGGCCAGACGGCCGTGATTGTGGGGTTGGTTTTTCGTTTCATTCAGGGGACGGTTGCAATCACGGGAGAGGCGGGAGGCGGAAAACTCAACGCGGCGGTCGGTCGTCGTAGCGCGGGGGCGGGTTGGCGGCGCCCACCGGGGTCACCGGAGTGGTGGCAGGCGTTGTGCCCTTGACGGCCGTGCCGTCCTTCACCACCAGTTGCCGCGGCCACCAACGCTCGATCTGCGCCTTCGCCCAGTCCTTGCCCGCCAGGCCGAATGCAAGAGCCAACGCAAAAACCACGCCCGCCAGGATGACGAGGAAGCTTTCGCGCACGATGTCGCCGCCCACCTTGATCTGGTCCAGCGCAATCAGGATCACGAAGGCCATCACCGCGTACTGCGCCATCTTGGCGAAGAGCATGGCGTCCTGCATCTTCACGCCCCTGAAGTAGCTGCCCACCGCGTCGCCCACGAACTTGGCGAAGTACGAGCCGAAGGCCAGCACCAGCAGGGCCACGGCCACGTTGGGTACGAACCACACGATGCGCCCCAGCAGGTCGGCGATGTAGCTCAGCCCCATGCCGTTGAAGGCAATGAGCAGCGACGCCAGAATGACCAGCCAGTACGCCAGCACGCCGAACACGCTGCTGGTGTCGCCCCGCCAGCCGCCCTGGCGCAGGAAGTTGTCGAGCCCCGCGCGCTCGGTCAGCACGTTGAAGTTGATGGCGCGCAGCGCCTTGGTCACCGCAAAGCGAACCGCCTTGGCGATGACCCAGCCCACGAAAACCACCACCAGCGCAACCAGCAGGCGCGGAATGAACGCCCCCACCTGGTAGAGGATGGCGCGCAGCGGCTCCAGGTGAATGCCGAAGTTTTCCATGATGTGTCTCTTCCGGAATAAGTAAGTTCAGACCCGCCCGCTCAGGCGCGGGGGGCGCGAATGAGCGCCAGCACGCCGTGCAGCGGCACCTGCACCCAGTCGGTGCGGTTGTTCAGTTCGTAGCGCAGCTCGTACAGCGCCTTCTCCAGCTCGAACAGCGACAGCAGTTCGGCGTCCAGCGGCGCACCGCCGGGAGCGCCGATCGCTTCCGCATAGCCCTGCAGAAAGGCCGCGCGCGTCGCCTGCTCCCACGCGATGGCGGCGGCGGACAGCTTTTCTGCCTCTTCCGGGCTTTGCGCCACGCGGCGCAGGGCCGACCAGCGCGCGTAGTTGAACGAGCGCAGCATGCCCGCCACGTCGCGCAGCGGCGAGCTCTTGGCGCGCCGCTCCTCGAAGCTGCGCGCGGGCTCGCCCTCGAAGTCGATGATGATGAAGTCGTTGTCCTTCACCAGCACCTGGCCCAGGTGGTAGTCGCCGTGGTAGCGGGTCTTGATGGCGCCGCTGCCGCCGCCTTCGGCCGCGAAGCGCCGCTCGGTGATGTTGGCGTGCAGCGCGTCGGCCGCGGCCAGCAGCGTGTGGGCGTCGGCCTGCACGACGGCCGGCAACCCCTCGATGCGCTCGCGCAGCAGCGACAGCGTGGCGGTGGCGTCGGTGGTGGCATGCGTGCGGTAGCCCGCCACGTCGGTGGCGGCCAGCGGCTCGGGGTCGAAGCCCGCGGCGCCGGTGCGGGTGGCCAGGGCGCGGTGCAGCTCGCCGGTGCGGCGGCCCAGCGTGGCGATGAGCGCCAGGAAGCCGCCGTGCGCCGCCGCCACGTCGGGCGCGGTGGTGGCGCCGTCGGTGGTGGCCGCGTCGCGCAGAAAGCGCTCCAGGTAGCCCAGCGTGTAGTCCCAGCCGTCGCCCTGGTTGGCCACGTAGCTCTGCACCATGGCCAGCGTCATGGTGCGGCCGTCCTTGGCGATGTACTCCAGCGCGCCCAGCACCGGCACGCAGTTGGGGTACGCCACCTCGGTGAGGAAGCGGCCCATCTCCAGCTCGGGGTTGATGCCCTGGCGCACATGGCGGTAGCCCTTGAGGAACAGGGTTTCGTCCAGCGTCACCGCGGTGTTGCTGCTCACGCCGCTGGGGCGGCCGACCGCCAGCGCGTCGATGTCGATGTTCAGCGCGCCGAAGGCGGCCGTGGGCTTGAACACCAGCTTGCCTTCGCCGGTGGCCACTTCGGCCCCTTGCGAAATGGCGCGCACCAGCTCGCGGCAGAAGGCCTCGTCATAGAAGGCGTCGCCCATCAGGCCGACCTGCGCCTGCTGGCGCACCTTGGCCAGGGCGGCCTGCGCCACGCCGGCCATGCGTTCTTCGTCGCGCTCTTCCCAGGCCAGCGCCAGCGGCATGAAGTAGGTGGCGCCGCCGGGCGGGCCGTCCAGTGCCAGCAGCGGCAGCATCCAGCTCTGGCCGTTGGCCTCCCACACCGCATGGTCGACCATGCGCGCGCGGGTGATGGGCGTGCCCTTGGAGGCATACCAGCGCTGAATTTCGATGTGGCGCGGCAGCGTGTCCAGCTCGAACTGGTTGCGCATGCGCTCGGCCATGCCGATGCGCCACGGCATCACGCGGTCGCGGAAGAAGCTGGTCCAGCCGTCGAACAGCACCAGCGTGGGCCACTCCTGCAGCGCCACGCCCTGGTCGTGCCAGCTGGGCGCATCGGCCTCGGCCGTGAGCTTGAACCAGTAGAAGCCGTAGGAGGCCAGCGTGAGCAGGTAAGGCAGCTCGCCGATGGGCGGGAACGACGAGCGCCCCAGCATTTCCACCGGCACGCGGCCCTTGAACTCCGACAGGTCCAGCTCCACCGGCTGCGCGGCGCGCGAGAGGTTGAACACCGAGAGGATGACGTCGCCTTCATGCTCGCTCAGGTACGCCAATATCTTGCGGTTGCCCGGTTTCAGAAAGCGCCGTTTGCCGCGCCCGAAGGCATGGCTGGTCTTGCGCACGGCCAGCATGCGCTTGGTCCAGTTCAGCAGCGAGCTGGCGTCGCGCGCCTGCGTTTCCACGTTGAGCGCCTCGTAGCCGTACATCGGGTCCATGATGGGCTGCAGGTACAGGCGCTGCGGGTCGGCGCGCGAGAAGCCGGCGTTGCGGTCGGGGCTCCACTGCATGGGCGTGCGCACGCCGTTGCGGTCGCCCACGAACACGTTGTCGCCCATGCCGATCTCGTCGCCGTAATAGATGATGGGCGAGCCCGGCATCGACAGCAGCATGCCGTTCATGAGCTTCACTCGGTCGAGGTCGTTTTCCATCAGCGGCGCAAGCCGGCGGCGAATGCCCAGGTTGATGCGCGCGCGCGTGTCGGCGGCGTACATGGTGTACATGTAGTCGCGCTCCTTGCTGGTCACCATCTCGAGCGTGAGCTCGTCGTGGTTGCGCAGGAAGATGGCCCACTGGCAGCCGTCGGGAATGTCGGGCGTCTGCGCCATGATTTCCACGATGGGGTGGCGGTCTTCCTGCGCAATGGCCATGTACATGCGCGGCATGAGCGGAAAGTGATACGCCATGTGGCATTCGTCGCCGTCGCCGAAGTACTCGCGCACGTCCTCGGGCCACATGTTGGCCTCTGCCAGCAGAAAGCGGTTCTTGTATTCGGCGTCGATGGCCGCGCGCAGCCGCTTGATGACGGCATGCGTCTCGGGCAGGTTCTCGTTGCTGGTGCCGTCGCGCTCCACCAGGTAGGGAATGGCGTCGAGCCGGAAGCCGTCCACGCCCATGTCCAGCCAGAAGCGCATCGTCTTCAAGATGGCTTCCATCACCGCCGGGTTGTCGAAGTTCAGGTCGGGCTGGTGGCTGAAGAAGCGGTGCCAGTAGTACTGCTTGGCCACCGGGTCCCAGGTCCAGTTGGACTTTTCGGTGTCGGTGAAGATGATCCGCGTGCCCTGGTAGATCTGGTCGGTGTCGCTCCACACGTAGAAGTTGCGCTCCGGCGAGCCGGGCGGCGCAAGCTGCGCGGCCTTGAACCACGGGTGCTCGCTGGAGGTGTGGTTGATGACCAGCTCGGTAATGACGCGCAGGCCGCGCTTGTGCGCCTCGGCCATCATTTCCTTGAAGTCGTCCAGCGTGCCGTACTGCGGGTGCACGTCGTCGTAGCCCGAAATGTCGTACCCGTCGTCGCGCAGCGGCGACGGATAGAAGGGCATCAGCCAGATGGTGTTGACGCCCAGCTCCTTCACGTAGTCGAGCTTGGCGGTCACGCCCTTGAAGTCCCCCATGCCGTCGTTGTTGGAGTCGAAGAAGGCCTTGACGTTGAGCTGGTAGATCACCGCATCGCGGTACCAGAGCGGATCGTCGCTGTTGTCGATCTCCACGGTTTCAAGGGCGATGTGCGAAACGGGTGCGTTCATGTGCGGGCGGCCTCAAAGAAAGTAGTCGAAGTCGCGCTCGTCGCCATGGCGACGACGGACCACGAAGATGTGCGCGGGGGCGTTCTGCGGATCGAGCCGCACGTAATGCCAGTCGCCCTGCCAGATGAAGCGTTGGCCGCTGAGCACGTCGTGCATCTGGAAGCTGCGCGACGGCGGGCTCACGCCCACGTTGCCCGGCTCCAGGCCGATCCAGCCCGACTGCGGCGTGTGCGGGTCGAGGTTGACCACCGTCACCACCACGTTGGCACCGTCCTCGGAGCTCTTGGCATAGGCCAGCAACTGCGGGTTGTCCACATGCAGAAAGCGCAGCGTGCGGTCCCAGTGCAGCGCGGGGTTCTCGCGGCGGATGCGGTTCACGCGTGCGATGAAGGGCGCCAGGCTTTCGGGGTCGTCATGGTTCCAGTGGCGCAGCTGGTACTTCTCGGAGTTCAGGTACTCCTCGGTGCCGGGGTCGCGCGGCAGGTGGTCGCGCAGCTCGTAGGCCGGCCCGTAGATGCCGTAGCTGGCCGACAGCGTGGCCGCCAGCACCAGGCGCGACATGTACACCGAGGCCTCGCCGCCCTGCAACTGCTCGTGCAGGATGTCGGGCGTGTTGGGCCACACGTTGGGGCGGAAGTAGTCGATGCCCGGGGCGGTCGAAAGCTCGGTGAAGTACGCGACCAGCTCTTCCTTGGTGTTGCGCCAGGTGAAGTAGGTGTAGCTCTGCGAAAAGCCCAGCTTGGCCAGCCGGTGCATCACCTTGGGCCGGGTGAAGGCCTCGGCCAGAAAGATCACGTCGGGGTGCTCGCGCTTGATCTCGCCGATGGCCCACTCCCAGAACGGAAAGGCCTTGGTGTGCGGGTTGTCCACGCGGAAGATGCGCACGCCCTCGCCCACCCAGTGGTCGAGCACGCTCTTCAGCTCGGCCCACAGGCCGCGCCAGTCGTCGCTCTCGAAGTTGAAGGGGTAGATGTCCTGGTATTTCTTGGGCGGGTTCTCCGCGTACTGCACGGTGCCGTCGGGCCGCCATCGGAACCAGTCGGGGTGCGCCTTCACGTAGGGGTGGTCGGGCGCGCACTGGAAGGCGATGTCCAGCGCAATCTCCAGGCCGTGCTCGGTGGCGCGTGCCACCAGGTGGCGGAAGTCTTCAGCCGTGCCCAGTGCGGCCAATATGTCCTTGTGGCCGCCTTCGGCCGCGCCGATGGCCCAGGGGCTGCCCACGTCTTCAGGGCCGCTCACCAGCTTATTGTTCGGCCCCTTGCGCTGCATGCGGCCGACCGGGTGAATCGGCGGAAAGTACAGCACGTCGAAGCCCATCTCCGCAATGGCGGGCAGGCGCGCTTCCACGTCCTTGAAGGTGCCGTGCACACCGGGCTCGGTGCCGGCGGAACGCGGGAACAGCTCGTACCAGGTGCTGAAGCGCGCACGCTCGCGGTCGGCCACCAGCGGGAACTCGACTGGGTAGCGCGCGGCATGGCGGCGGTCGGGGTGGCGGCGCGCGGTGTCGGCCAGTTCTTCGTCGAGCGCCAGCGCTTTCAGCGACACGGCGTCGCTGCCCGGTGTGGCGGCCACGGCGTCGAGCTCGCTGGCCCAGCGTTGCAGCGCGGTGCGGTCGGCGCCTTCGGCACGGCCCGCCGCAGCGGCAATTTCGAGCGCGCCCACCTGCGAGGCGATGCGCACGTCGTCGGGGTCGACACGGCGCGTCATCTCGCTGCGCCACGACTCGAAGGGGTCGACCCAGGCCTCGACCGTGTACACGTAGCGGCCGAGCGCGGGGGGCGAAAACGCGGCCTCCCACACGTCGTTGCCCAGCGGCTTCATGGGCACCTCGCGGAACTCGGTCTGGTCTTGCGCGCGCCAGCACAGCTGCACGCGCAGCACGTCGTGGCCGTCGGTGAAGCAGTGCGCGCGAACGCGCATGCGCTCGCCGGCCACGCACTTCACGGCGAAGCGGCCGTGGTCCACGGCGGGCAGCACCGCGTCGATGACCGCGCGCACGTTGCCGAGCGGGTTGTCGATCAGGCTGTCGGAGGAAGAGGAAGAAGCCGAAGACGCGTCGTTGGCGTGGCGGGATGCAAAGATGTTTTTCATCATGTCGGGCGGTGCTCCAGGATCAGCGTCGAAAGGGGCGGCAGCGTGAGGCACACCGACTGCATGCGGCCGTGCGAGCGCACGGGTGCGGCTTCGACGCCGCCCAGGTTGCCCCAGCCCGCGCCGCCGAATTCGGCCGCGTCGGTGTTGATGACTTCGCGCCAGAAGCCGCCACCGGCGCCCGTGCTGCCGTTGCCGACAACCTTCGGCACACCCAGCACGTAGTTGGTGCGCGGCACCGGCGTCATGTTGCAGACCACCAGCAGCGGCGGGCTGCCGTCGGCGGACTTGCGCAGGAAGGCGAACACGCTCTTTTCTTCGTCGTCCGCGGTGATCCATTCGAAGCCCGCGGCCGAAAAGTCGAGCTGGTGCAACGCGGGCGTCTCGCGGTACACGCGGTTGAGCTGCGCCACCAGCTTCTGCAGGCCGCCGTGGCTGGGCTGCTCGGTGACCCACCATTCGAGCTCGCCGTCGTGCGTCCATTCGCGGCGCTGGCCGAACTCGCCGCCCATGAACAGCAGCTTCTTGCCCGGGTGCGCCCACATGAAGCCGAACAGCGCACGCAGGTTGGCGAACTGCTGCCAGTTGTCGCCCGGCATCTTGTTGATGAGCGAGCCCTTGCCGTGCACCACCTCGTCATGCGACAGCGGCAGCACGAAGTTCTCGTGAAAGGCATACACCAGCGAGAAGGTCAGCTTGTGGTGGTGGTACTTGCGATTGACCGGGTCTTCCTTCATGTAGGCCAGCGTGTCGTGCATCCAGCCCATGTTCCATTTCTCGCCGAAGCCCAGTCCGTCCATGTCGGTGGGGCGGGACACGCGCGGCCACGCGGTGGACTCTTCGGCCACGGTGAGCGTGTCGGGAAACTCGCGGTAAACGGCCCGGTTGAGCGTTTGCAGGAACTGAATGGCTTCCAGGTTCTCTCGCCCGCCGTGGCGGTTGGGAATCCACTCGCCGTGCTTGCGCGCGTAGTCCAGGTAGAGCATGGACGCCACCGCGTCCACGCGCAGGCCGTCCAGGTGGTACATCTCGAGCCAGAACAGGCCCGAGGACACGAGGAAGCTGCGCACCTCCGGCCGGCCGTAGTTGAAGATGGCCGAGCTCCATTCGGGGTGGAAGCCCTGGCGCGGGTCGGCATGCTCGTACAGGTGCGTGCCGTCGAAAAAGCCCAGCCCATGCTCGTCGACCGGAAAGTGCGAAGGCACCCAGTCGAGCAGCACGCCGATGCCCTGCTGGTGCAGGTGGTCGACCATGTACATGAAGTCTTGCGGCGAGCCGTAGCGCGCGGTAGGCGCGAAGTAGCCGGTGGTCTGGTAGCCCCACGAGCCGTAGAACGGATGCTCGGTCACGGGCATCAGCTCCACGTGCGTGAAGCCCATCTTGTTGACGTAAGCGGCCAAGGCGTGGGCCAGCTCGCGGTAGCCCAGAAACTCGCCGTCGTGGCGGCGCCAGGAGCCCAGGTGCACTTCGTACACCGACTGCGGCGCGTTCAGCGCGTTGTGCGCGCCGCGGCGGGCCATCCATTCGCTGTCGTTCCACTCGTAGGAGAGTTCGCAGATGCGCGAGCCGGTGGCCGGCGCCAGCTCGGCGCTGAAGGCCACCGGGTCGGCCTTGTCGACGGTGTAGCCGCCCTGCCGCGAGCGAATGCGGTACTTGTAGGTTTGCCCCAGCGCGGCGTGCGGCACATGGCCTTGCCAGATGCCGGTCTGGTCGGGGCTGGGAGAGAGCGGGTCGGCGTCGCCGGACCAATGGTTCCAGTCGCCCACCACGGACACGGATTCGGCGTTGGGCGCCCACACCGCAAAGTGGGCGCCGCCCCCGGGTTGCACGTGGCAGCCCAGCAGGTCGTAAAGGCGGGAGTGGGTTCCTTCGTGGAACAGGTAGGCGTCTCGCTCGCCTGGGAGTGAATGGTTCAGAGGCACCGGCATTCCTTGATTGATGGCCAGCGACACGGCTGCTCAAGGAACGGCTGCGCTATTCGTCTGGCTTCGAATCAATGTGCGACGCTGGCGCCGTCCGTGGTTACGGTCTGAACCGCCTGGGCTTGTCGGAGAGTTGCCCGTGTCATTTTTGTGACCAGGCCCCACGGCGGGCCTGACGTACTGGCTGCGCGCGAACAAGCGCGAAAAAAGCTCGCAAGCTCAGGCGTGCAGCGCGAAGTCTTCGACCGTCAGCGTGAGGGGGCTGCGGCGCGCGGCGCGGTAGCGGGCAACAGCGGCGGGCTCGATCACCTGGTAGTGCTTGCGGCACACGTCGAGCAGGCGCTCGCCGGTCTCACGGGCGCCAAAGCCGTCGTGCAGGGCATGCTCGGACACCTGCGCAATGACGCGCGGGCCGCGCGGGCCTTCGGGGTACACGGCAAAACGCACGCTCGCCGTGTCGAAGCAATAGATGCCTTCGAAGTTCATCTTCTTTGTCTCCTTGTGGTTCGCGCCAGATTGAGCGCGCGCGCACCGCACGGCACGCGTTGACTTTGGCGCATGCGGGTGCAGGCCGCCTCCTACACAAGACAGCGCATGCGCTGGCACCGGCTAAGGGCTTTCGCTGCATCTGCGCGGCGCGGATGCAGCGAAGATCGGGCGAACAGATTTACATCTGTAGCACTTTCATTTCTGTTTTCCTTGCCGGAGCCTGCGTCTCGATGATTGAAACGACCCCGCGCCCTTGCGTTCCCGTGGCTTTGTCGGCGCGCACCTTCGGCCTGATCGGCGTGCTCTGCCTGCTCGGCGCCTGCACCACCGCCACCACCGAAGCCGAACGCCAGGCCGCCGCCAGCAAGCCCCCGCCCACCGACTGCACCGCGTGGGTGGGCACCGACCGCAACGCCATGATGGGCGGCTACCTGCTGGGCCAAGGCCCCAAAGGCACGGGCGCGAAGGAGTGCGTGCCGGTGCTCATGACGGCCAACCCGACGCCGCCCGGCTACAGCGGCGGCGACTACCACGTGAGCGAGTTCACCGACGACAAGCTCAAGTCCCGCTGGCGCGCCTGCAAGCAGGACGCGGCGTGCTTCAAGCGCATCGACGCGCAAATGCAGCGCTGGCTGCCGCCCAACAAGGAGCGCGCCACGCGCTCGACCGGCACGGTCGACCCCTCGGGAAAGATCGACCCGGACGGCCAGGTCGACCTGAAAGCCATTCGCCGCCCGGCCTTCTTCGGCAAGGCGCCCTACCGCGAAGCCATTGCCGAGGCCGACGCGCGCACCACCATCGTGGAGTTCACCGTGCCGCGCGATGCCTTCGAGCGCATCGACCTGAAAAAGACCGGCGACATCAAGCTGCGCGGCTGGTACATCGAAGGCGCGGGCATCACCGACAGCAAGGGCAAGAAGGTGCGCGCGCTGGCCATCATGGCGCCGGGCGGCGGCGGGCAGCTCACCGCCATTCAGCACCCTGACGAGGTGGCCTACCGCACCGACCCGAAGACCGGCAAGACCACGCCGGTGAGCTTTCCCAACGCCACCACCGAGACCATGGGCCAGCGCTGGTGGCGCGAGACCCTGTATGCGCTGAACCAGGCCGGCTACGACGTGCTGGCCTACGACCGGCGCGGCGAAGGCTTGTCGGGCGGCTTCAGCGACACCAACACGCTGGAGCAAGGCGAGGACGTGTTCCGCGCGCTCACCGCGCTGGACACCGGGCGCGGCCTGCGCCTGCTCACGCCGCGCGGCGAACTGCTCACGGGCGACGCCACGCGCGGCCGGCTGCTGGCGGGCATGCCGGCCAGCGACATTCCGCTGGTGCTGGGCGGCTACTCGCGCGGCTCCATGTCGACCGCCTGGGCCATGACGCGCAACTACGTGGCGCAGTGCAGCTTCGACATGCCCGAGCCCGCCTGCACGCCGCCCAAGGGGCTGCGCAACATCCGCGGCGCCATCTTGCTGTCGTCGTTTGCCAGCGGCGCGGGCTATGTGGGCGACGCACCCGACCTGGCCGACCGCAACCTGTTCCTGGGCGGCATGGCGGCGGACCACCACATCGTGTTCTATCCCAACTCGTCCACGCTGGCGGGCATGGACCGCTGGCCGGCCGCGTTCTTCGGCAAGGGCCTGTGGGACCGGGCCGAATCGCTCGAAGGCACGGTGGCGGCGTACAACCGCATCCGCGGGCAGAAGGAGATCGTGCTGGCGCGCGGGCCCCATTCGATAGAGACCTGGCCCGCGTCCGACCGGGCCTATCTGCGCGAGCGCATGGTGGCGTATGCCAAGGCGGTGATCGTCGGCGGGCGCACCATTCCGGGGGCCAAGCCGTGGAAGGACTTCAAGTCGCTGGTGGCGACGACGCCGGATTCCTGGGAGGCGTCTTCGAAGCCGAAGGCCACCACCGCGGCGGCCACGGCGGCCACCGCGCACTGACCGCGCACTGAGCGCGCCCGGCAGCCACCCGTCGTCGGTGGCTGCCTACACGACGACAGCGTGAAGGCGCTGGCGCCGTGACTGCACCGCTGCCTAGGATTTTTTGCAAGCGCAGCGCTTGTGCAGGCCGTCTTCCGGGCCGCGAGCCGCGCCCTCCCCCGGAGCCCCACGATGAAATTCGAAGACCACCCCCAGGGCGTGGACGATGCCCGCGCACGCGTGACACGCCGCGCCGTGTTCCAGTCGGGCGTTGCGCTCGTCGGCGTCAACGCCACGCTGGGCGCCGCCGCGCAGGCAGCACCTGTCGCACAGAACGCCCAAGGCACTACCCCGGCTGAAGCCGCCACCCCGCCGCAGCCCGAGCCGTCCGCGTACCGCATGCAGATCGAACTGCAGATCAACGGCCAGCCCCGCCGCCTCGAAGTCGACACCCGCACCACCCTGCTCGACGCCCTGCGCGAAAACCTGCGCCTGACCGGCACCAAGAAGGGCTGCGACCACGGCCAGTGCGGCGCGTGCACGGTGCTCATCGAAGGCCGCCGCACCAACGCCTGCCTCACGCTGGCGGTGATGCACGACGGCCAGTCGGTCACCACCATCGAAGGCATGGCGCAGGGCGGCACGCTGCACCCGCTGCAGCAGGCCTTCGTGACGCACGACGGCTTTCAGTGCGGCTACTGCACGCCGGGGCAGATCTGCTCGGCCGCCGGCATGCTGGCGGAGGCCCGCGCGGGCATGCCCAGCCATGTGACGCGCGACCTCACGGCCACCGTGGCGCTGAGCGACGAGGAAATACGCGAACGCATGAGCGGCAACCTGTGCCGGTGCAGCGCGTACCCCAATATCGTGGCGGCCATCAAGGAAGTGTCGGACGTGTCGGGGGTGCGCTCATGAAGGTCTTCAGCTACGAACGCGCGGCCTCGCCCGAAGCCGCCGCGGCGGCCGCGGCGCGCCCCGGCGCCCGCCTGATCGCGGGCGGCACCAACCTGCTCGACCTGATGAAGCTGCAGGTCGAGACGCCGGTGCACCTGGTGGACATCAACCGCCTGGGCCTGGACGCCATCGAGCCCACCGCGCAGGGCGGCCTGCGCATCGGCGCCATGGTGCGCAATGCCGACCTGGCGGCCGACCCGCGCGTGCGAAAAGACTACGCGGTGCTCAGCCGCGCGCTGCTGGCCGGAGCCTCCGGCCAGTTGCGCAACAAGGCCACCACCGGCGGCAACCTGCTCCAGCGCACCCGCTGCTACTACTTCTACGACACGGCGCGCGCCTGCAACAAGCGCGCGCCGGGCACCGGCTGCTCCGCGCTGCAGGGCTACAACCGCATGCATGCGGTGGTGGGCACCAGCGACCAGTGCATCGCCACGCACCCGTCGGACATGGCGGTGGCCATGCGCGTGCTCGACGCCACGGTGGAAACCGTGCTGCCCAGCGGCACGCGCCGCGTGATTCCCATTGCCGACTTTCACCGCCTGCCGGGCCAGACGCCGCAGACCGACACCGACCTGCAGCCGGGCGAGCTCATCACCTCGGTCACGCTGCCGGCGCCGGTGCCGGGCCAGCACGTGTACCGCAAGGTGCGCGACCGCGCGTCGTATGCATTCGCGCTGGTGTCGGTGGCGGCCATCGTGGATGCCGTGGGCGGGCGCATTCGCACCGCGCGCATGGCCTTCGGCGGGTTGGCCCACAAGCCGTGGCGCGTGGAGGCGGCCGAGGCGCGCCTGACCGACACCGTGCTCGACGACGCGGCGATCGACGCTGCCGCCGACACCGTGCTGCAAGGCGCGCGCGGCCACGGCCACAACGACTTCAAGCTCCCGCTGGTGCGCCGTACCCTGCAGGCCACCATCACCGAAGCCGCGCGCGCCGTGCGCCCGGCCTGACCCCCTGCCTGAAGGAAACGACCCCATGGAAATGAACGCTCCCTCGGCCCGCAACCCGATCGACGAGAACCGCGGCGGCCTCATCGGCAAGCCCATCGACCGCGTGGACGGCCGCCTCAAGGTGACCGGCCAGGCGCCCTATGCCTACGAGGTGCAGGAGGCACCGGGCAAGCCGGCCTACGGCTTCATCGTGGAGGCCACCATCGCCCGCGGCCGGGTGGCCGACATCGACGCCTCCGCGGCAGAGAAGACGCCCGGCGTGCTGCTGGTCATGACGCACCGCAACGCGCCCCGCCAGGGCACCTGGGGTCCGCTGGAGGCCAAGGACCGCTTTGCGCGCGCATCGCCTCAATTGGCCAACGACCGCGTGCGCTACTACGGCGAGGCCGTGGCCTTTGTGGTGGCCGAAAGCTTCGAGGTGGCGCGTGCCGCCGGCAAGCTGGTGCGCGTGCGCTACGAGGCCGAGCCCGGCGAGTTCGACATGGCCGCCGCGCAAGCCAAGGCCGAAACCCCGAAGGACGACGAGCAGCAAAAGGCCGACAGCCGCATCGGCGACTTCGACACCGCCTTTGCCAAGGCGCCCGTGCAGCTGGACGCCACCTACACCACGCCCACCCACATTCACGCGCAGATGGAGCCGCATGCCACGCTGGCCTGGTGGAGTGGCGACAAGCTCACGGTGCACTGCGCGGCCCAGTTGCTTGAAAGCGCGCAGAACGCGGTGGCCAACACGCTGCAGATGGCGCCGTCGAAGGTGCGCATCGTGAGCCGCTACATCGGCGGCGGCTTCGGCGGCAAGCTGCCGGTGTACGGCGACGTGATGCTGTCGGCCATGGCCGCACGGCAGTTGAAGCGGCCGGTGAAAACGGCGCTCACGCGCCAGCAGATGTTTCACTTCACCACGCACCGCAGCCAGACGGTGCAGCGCGTGCGGCTCGGTGCAACGGCCGACGGCAAGCTCACCGCCATCGGGCACGACGCGCTCTCGCACAGCGCGCGCTTCGACAACTTCTACGAAACCGCCAGCGCGCAAACACGCACGCTGTACGCCGCGCCCCACCGCCTCACCACGCACCGGGTGGTGAAGCTCGACCTGCCGATTTCGGACTCCACCCGCGCGCCCGGCGAAGCCGTGGGCATGCTGGCGCTCGAACAGGCCATGGACGAACTGGCCGAGAAGCTCAAGCTCGACCCCATCGAGCTGCGACGGCGCAACGAGCCGGCCATGGACCCGGAAAAGAACATTCCCTTTTCCACCCGGCAACTGCTGCGCTGCATGGACGAAGGCGCCGAGCGCTTCGGCTGGAACCGGCGCAACGCGGCGCCGGGCTCGGTGCGCGAGGGGCGCTGGCAGATCGGCCTGGGCTTTGCGGCGGCCATTCGCAACAACCTGCTGATGGACGCCAGGTGCGCGGTGTCGCTCGACCGCCAGGGCGTGCTGACGGCGCGCATGTCGATGACCGACATCGGCACCGGCAGCTACACCGTGTTCACGCAGATTGCAGCGGAAACGATGGGCCTGCCCATCGAGCAGGTGCGCATCGAACTGGGCGACAGCGACTTTCCCGAAACGCCCGGCTCCGGTGGTTCATGGGGCGCGGCCAGCGCGGGCTCTGCATTGTTCGACGCCTGCACCCACCTGCGCGAGCAGGTGGCGCGGCGCCTGAACGCCAAGCCGGCCGACGTGGTGTTTGCCAACGGGCGCGCCACCGCGGGCAACCGCTCCGACACGCTGGGTGCGCTGGCCGGCACGCTGGGCCTGCGCGCGGAGGGGCAGATCAAGAAGGGCGACATGGCGAAGAAGTTTTCGCAGCAGGGCTACGGCGCGCACTTTGCCGAAGTGGCGGTCGACACCGACACCGGCGAGATTCGCCTGCGCCGCATGCTGGGCGTGTTTGCCGCGGGCCGCATCCTGAACATGAAGACCGCCACCAGCCAGGCGACGGGCGCCATGATCTGGGGCGTGGGCTCCGCCCTGTTCGAAGACGCGGTGGTCGACACCCGCTTCGGCAGCTTCACCAACCACGACCTGGGCGAATACCACGTGCCCTCGCATGCCGACATTCCGGCGGTGGAGGCGGTGTTCATCGACGAGGTGGACGACAAGGCGAACCCGCTGAAGATCAAGGGCGTGGGCGAGCTGGGCATCTGCGGCGCGGGCGCGGCGGTGGCCAACGCGGTCTACAACGCGACGGGGGTGCGCATTCGCGATTACCCGCTCACGCTGGACAAGGTGCTGGGGCTGCAGGCCAGGCAGGGCTGAAAGCGCAGGGGGCAAAAAAGAATCCGGCGCCAAGCCGGGGGCAAAAAAGAACCCGGCGCCAAGCCGGGTTCAAGCCTCGTTGCAGTCACGCGCCGAGGCCCTCGCAAAAGGAAGAGGAACAACTACGAGGAACGGTGGTCCGTCGTCATTCAAAGTAGCGAGGCACACGAGTGCATCGGCAAAGGCAATGCCGACTCCGGCGGACAGACAAGACCTACGAGGGCCGAGCGGCCAGGTGCCTGTCGGCGCTGGACGACACGCCAGCGGGTTGTGTGTCCTCAAGAGCGGTGCGAGGGTGGCTTTACGGTGAAGTCTTCGAACGCAACACCAACCCTCAGGAGCAACACACACATGACGACCACCACCACCGACCAAGGCAAGCTCTGGGACCTGATCAAGGACACCCGCTTCGGCATGCTCACCCACCGCCACGACGACGGCCAGCTGCACAGCCACCCGCTGACCACGCAGAACAAGGACGGTGACGACGTGGGCACGCTGTACTTCTTCGTGCCGAAGAACGGCGACATCGCACGCCATGTGGTGTCGGACCCGGTCGTGAACATCGCCTATGCCAACACCGACGCCGACAGCTACGTGTCGGTGTCGGGCCGCGCCGCGCTGCTCGAAGACCAGGCCAAGAAGGAAGCCCTGTTCAACAAGATGGCACAGGCCTGGTTCCCCAACGGCCCGACCGACCCCAACCTGGGCCTGCTGGCCGTGAGCGTGCTCGGCGCCGAGTACTGGGACGTGGAAGACAGCAAGATGGTGCAGCTCTACAAGATGGCCAAGGCCGCCGTTACCGGCGAGCCGCCCAAGAACCTGGGGGAGCACAAGAAGGTCGCGATCTGAGTGCAGGGCCGCAGACGATGACGCATGCGAACACCGCTGCACCTTCATTCAAAGCCACTGACAAAAGCAACGCTCCCGTTCCCCACCGCTGGCAGTTCGTTCGCGCGGGCGGCACCGACCAGGTGGTGTTTCGCTCCGGCGAAGACATCGCCCGCCTCCGCGAGCTCGACCAGAAACTGTGGGTGGCGCTGGCGTGCCCCACGCGGGGCATCGATTTCGATGCGCGCACGCTCGACCTGATCGACGCCGACCACGACGGGCGGGTGCGCCCGCCCGAAGTGGTCGCGGCCTGCGAATGGGTGTGCGCGCGCCTGCGCAACCCCGACGTGCTGCTGCAGGGCAGCGACGTGCTCACGCTCGACGAACTGGACGACGCCAATCCCGCGGGCGCCCGCCTGCGCGAAGAGGCGCGCCGCCTGCTGCAGATTCAGGGCAAGCCCGACGCCAGCGCCCTCACGCTGGCCGACATTGCGGACCGTGGCGAGCTGCTGGCCGCCATGCGCTTCAACGGCGACGGCATCGTCACGCCCGACACCGCGCAGGACGACGCATTGCGCGCCACCATCGAAGAGGTGATGCGCACCCACGGCAGCCTGCCCGACCGCCACAAAGCCACGCCGGGCATCGACCGTGCGCGTGCCGACGCCTTCTTTGCCGAAGTGCAGTCCGCGCGCGACTGGCATCTGCAGGCCGACGCGGGCAATGCCGTGCTCATGCCGCTGGGCGACGCCACGCTGGTGGCGGCCGATGCGGCCGACAAGGTGCAGGCCAAGCTCGACGACTTCTTTGCGCGCTGCCGTGTGGCCGCCTTCGACGTGCAGGCCATGGCGGCGCTCAACCCCTCGCCCAAGGCGTATGACGAACTCGGCACCCACCGGCTCGACCTGCAGGCGCAGCCCATTGCCGACCTGCCGCTGGCCCCTGTCACGCCCCGCTGCGTGCTGCCGCTGCAGGGCAACAGCCTGAACCCCGCCTGGGCCGAGGCCATTGCCACCTTCACCCAGCGCACCGTGGCCCCGCTGCTGGGCGCGCGCAACGAACTGGCCGAGGCCGACTGGCTGGCCCTCAAGGCCAGGCTCGCGCCGCTGCAGGCGCTGATGGCCAAGCGCCCCGGCAACTGGGCCGCGGCGCTGCCGCTGGACAGGCTGAGCGCGCTGCTGCAAACGCAAGAGCCGCTGCTGGCGCTCATCAAGGAAGACGAGTCGGCCGAAGAACACAACGCATTGCTGGTCGACCTGGAAAAGCTCATCCGGCTGCAGCGCGACCTGGTGGTGCTGCTGAACAACTTCGTGTCGTTCAAGGCCTTCTACCGGCGCGAGGGTGCCATCTTTCAGGCCGGCACGCTGTACCTGGACGGGCGCAGCTGCGAGCTCACCGTGCAGGTGCAGGACACGGCCCGGCACGCGGTGCTGGCCGGCCTGGCCAAGACCTGCCTGGCCTACTGCGACTGCACGCGCCAAGGCGCGAAGATGAGCGTCGTGGCGGCCTTCACCGCGGGCGACATCGACTTTCTGTTCGTCGGCCGCAACGGCGTGTTCTACGACCGCCAGGGCCGCGACTGGGACGCGACGATCACCAAGCTCATCGAGAACCCGACCAGCGTGGCGCAGGCCTTCTTTGCGCCGTACAAGAAGTTCGTGCGCGTCATCGAGGAGCAGGTGGCCAAGCGCGCCGCGGCGCAGGACGCGGTGGGCCAGGTGGGGCTGACGAGCCTGGCGAGCCGGCTCACCACGGCGGACCAGGCCGGGGCCGGTTCAGCCGGTTCAGCCGGTTCTGTCGCCGCCGCCAAGGTGCCCACCGCCGTGCCCCGCCCCGCGGGGCGGATGGATGTGGGCACGGTGGCCGCCATCGGCGTGGCGCTGGGCAGCATCAGCGCGGTGCTGGTGGCCATCTTCGGCAAGTTCGTCGACCTGGGGCAGTGGATACCGGTGGCGTTGCTGGGCATCGTGCTGGCCATCTCCGGGCCGAGCATGCTGATTGCGTGGCTCAAGCTGCGACAGCGCAGCCTGGGCCCGATATTGGACGCGAGCGGCTGGGCCATCAACGGGCGCATGAAGGTCAATGTGCGCCTGGGCGGCATGCTGTCGCAGACCGCACATGTGCCGGTCGGCGCAAGGCGCATTGCAAGCGACATGTACCGCGACCGGCACGGGGCTACCGGCGTGGCGGCGGCGGCCGTGCTGGTGCTGGCCCTGGCGGTGCTGGCCTGGCGCATGGACTGGCTCGACGCGCGGCTGCCCGTGGCGCTGCAGCATGGGCCGACCGCGGCGGCGGGGGTGGGGCTGCCGCGGCACGGCTGAATGCGCCGAGGTGCCGAGGTGATGAGGTGCCGAGGTTCGCACGACGGATTTCGGCATCTCTTCCGACAGGGGCGGCGCGTGCGGGCCACTACATTTTTCAGGGCTCGCTTCTTCTTCACTCCCCTGTTTTCCCCTGCGCATGAACTCCTTCCGCTCGGCATCCCTCCTGAGGCCATTCGTCGCCCGCTCGCACCGCTCCCACCCCATGCCCCGCGCGGGCAACCCGGCCGACGCCGCAGCCCATTCGGAGCGCCACCAGGGCGGCTGGGAAATTCACTACCGCCTGGAGCCGGCCCTCGAAAAGTTTGCCGGCAGCGCGCGCATCCACTGCGACGGCGAGCCGCACTGCGAGCTGTCGATCTTCGAGCCGCAGGCCAACGCACTGGCCTCGATCGACCTGTTGCGCGAGCAATGCCTGGCGTGGATAGAAGGCCGCGCGGAAGGTGCCGCGCAACGCTCGCTGTCGGCAGGCTGACATGCCGCCAAAGGCGGGTTGAAGGTCCGAAGAAAGCCCGAAGAAAGCCCGAAGAACGGCCGCTGAAGGCCCGCCGGATGCCATTCCCGCGTGCCAGGACCAAACCCGGGGGACAATGCCCGATGACTTCTTCCTCCCCCGCCCCCCTTTCCCCGGACCAATTCGCCGTGCTGCGCGCGGTGGCCCGCATGGACCTGTCGCTTGGCATCGTCATCGGTCAGAGCCTCGGCCGGCCGGTTTCCGACGACCTGGCCGCGCTGCGGCTCCAGGGCTACGTGCGCGAAGTGTCCAGCCCGCGGCACGACGGCACGCCCAGCCACCTGCACACCATCACGGCCAAGGGGCGCGAGGCGCTGCAAGGGCATGAAGAGCAGCCGGTTGTCTCCACCGCACCCACCCCCACGCTGGGCCCGCGCCCTCCGCTGCGCCGCGAAACCTACACCGGCAGCGAGATGCGCCCCAACACCGCACGCGCGGGCTCGATGGACGCGTTGAAGTACCCCAGCCGCGTCGGCAACGAGCTGCGCTACCGCGAAGACGGCTCGGCGCCCATCGGCAAGGACGAGCCGCCGCGCCGCAAGAACTGAGGCGAGGCCTGGGGCCCGGGGGCCGGGGTCTCTTCGCGCGGACGGACAATAGCGTCCAAACAGCCTGGAGAAAACCTTGCCCACCGTCACCGTCACCATCAGCCCCCAAGTTGCCGTCGGCAACGACCGCCCCTTTGTTCTCTTCGGCGGCGTCAATGTGCTCGAGTCCCGCGACCTGGCCCTGCGCAGCGCCGAAGAGTACGTGCGCGTCACCCGCAAGCTGGGCATTCCCTATGTGTTCAAGGGCAGCTTCGACAAGGCCAACCGCTCGTCCATTCACTCGTACCGCGGCCCCGGCCTGGACGAGGGCCTGAAGATCCTGCAGGCCGTGAAGGACACCTTCGGCGTGCCGGTGCTCACCGATGTGCACGAGATCGCCCAGGCCGCCCCCGTGGCCGAAGTGGTCGACGTGCTGCAGTTGCCCGCCTTCCTGGCCCGCCAGACCGACCTGGTAGTGGCGCTGGCCAAGACGGGCCGCGTCATCAACATCAAGAAGCCGCAGTTTCTGAGCCCCTCGCAGATGCTCAACATCGTCGAGAAGTTCAAGGAAGCCGGCAACGACAAGCTCATCCTGTGCGACCGCGGCACCTGCTTCGGCTACGACAACCTGGTGGTCGACATGCTGGGCTTTGGGGTGATGAAGAAGATCACGCAAGACCTGCCGGTGATCTTCGACGTGACGCATGCGCTGCAGCAGCGCGAGTCCGGCGCCGCCGCCTCGGGTGGCCGCCGCGAGCAGGTGGCCGACCTGGCGCGCGCCGGCATGGCGGTGGGCCTGGCCGGCCTGTTCCTGGAGGCGCACCCCGACCCGGCGCAGGCCAAGTGCGACGGCCCCAGCGCCCTGCCGCTGGACAAGCTGGAACCCTTCCTCACGCAGCTGAAGGCGCTGGACGACCTGGTGAAGGCGTTCCCCGCACTGAAGATCTGAGCGTCTCCGGGTGCCGGCCTCTTAAAAAAATAAGGGCTTGGTACTAAACATCCGCCTGCACCTTCCGATAAACCATTCAGGCACCTGAACCGCACACCCGTTGGTCAATGCCCCAGGCCCGCCGTCATGGCGCGAATGATCAAGAAGGAAAGGTTCAGGACATGGACAGGCAAGTTTCACTGCTCGGGCACGACTTCTCCCAGTGGTCGCAGCTGACCGAGCGCTACGCGCAGGAGGTGGAAGGCCTGCGCCGCCACGAGCCCGGCGCGTCGATGCGGCTCATGCGCATCGCCCACGCCATGAAGCACCAGCACGACCCGTCGCGCGCGGGCATGCCCGACTCCGAACACATGGCGCTGCCGGCCCGACTGGTGCCGCCACGGCCGCGCGGCCCCACCTGGCAAGGGCGGCTGCGCAAGACCTTGTTCAAGCTGCGCGCCCATTTCAGCGCAAGTGCCACGCAGGACAGCAGGCGTGCACCAGAAGGAGCCGCCCCGCCGATGGCCTGAAGCACGCAGGGCGAGGCCCTGCCGGCTGAAGGCCGGCTGGCCGGTGCAGGCTGAAGGCCGGCTGGCAGGTGCAGGCCGAGATTGCTGGGAACCGTCACGCAGACCGTGCATACTCGCGCGCCCCCAGAATTTCAAAATACGCCAAAGGACCTCATGTCAGGACACGGTTTTCACGTGCACGGCCCGCACGACCACGAGCTCGAACATGCCGCTTCCGGCGGTCACGACGGCCACGGCGCCCATGGCGCTGGCGACGGCACCGGCGCCAAGGACGGCGGCATGAGCATGACCAGCAAGATCGCCGTGTGCACCGCCGTCATCGCCACGGTGGGCGCCATCTTTTCGTACATGGGCGGGGCCACGCAGGCCAACGCCGGGCTCTACAAGAACAACGCCGCCATCAAGAAGACCGAAGCGTCGAACCAGTGGAATTACTTTCAGTCGAAGAGCACCAAGCAGGCGCTGGCTGAATTTGCACGCGACACCGCCGCCGACGACACCCGCCGCCAGGGCTGGCAGGTGAAGGTGGCGCGCTACGAGCAGGAAAAGACCGACATCCAGGCGGCCGCCAAGAAGCTGGAGGACGAGTCCAACCGCTGGGACGCGCAGTCCGAAGAGCAGATGCACCAGCACCACCGCTGGGCGCAGGCCACCACCGTGCTGCAGGTGTCGATCGCGCTGGCCGCCATGGCGCTGCTCACCAGGAAGAAGTGGCTGGAGCGCGGCATGTTCGGCGTGGCCGCGGCCGGGCTGGTCATCGGCGTGCTGGCGGCGCTCCACATCTGACGCCCTGCGTCATAAGGCGCGGAGGCTGCTACTTCTTCGGCGCCGCGTCAGCGTCTTCCGGCCACTGCTGCGGCACGCGGCGCAGGTTGTCGACCGAGTAGCCCAGCGTTTTCAGCTGCGTGACCGCGGCCTGGTAGAGCGGCTCGGAGATGGTGGGCGTGCGCGCCATGATCCAGGCGTAGTCGCGGTCGCTGCGCCCGATGATGGTGAGCTGGTAGTCGCGGTCGATGTCCACGATCACGTACTCCGCCTTGATCGGCCAGACAAACTGCATGCCCCACACCGCATTGCTGGTGCCCGGCACCACGGTGCCGGTGGGGTTCATGGTTTTCAGCGGGCCGTCGAAGCCGCCTTCGCGGTAGCGAAAGCGCGTGTCGATGCTGCCGTCGGGCTTCAGGCTGTACGACTCCACCGCGTTGAACGCATTGCGCTCGGGCCGCGTGGGGATGTTGCCGATGACATACCAGTCGCCCATGAAGCGCTGCAGGTCGACCTGCTTGACCGGCGTGATGGTCGGCGGCGACACCGCGCAGCCGGTCATCAGCAGCGCGGCGGCAACGCCCAGCGCCATGTGCAGCGGCGGGCTGGAGAGAAGGGATCGCATGGGTCTGGGCATGGGGGGCTCCGGGGTTTGAGACCGCACATTAGCGCGCGGCCAATCCCCTCTGCGTCGGACGGGATGCCTTCCACCGGGCGCTGAACGCTTCACAGCGAACTGCGGTGGGCAAACAGGGTGGCTTCGGGCGTGCGCCGCAGTGGTATTTCGCCGCAAACGTACTGCTTTGAAATGAGCCGTGGCAGGTCGCCGCGGCGCATGCGCTAAGGAGGTGTCGTCATGAGACAGTTTCTTGCCGGTTACATCCTGGCCGGCCTTCAATGCCTGTCGCCGGCCACGGCAAGCGCGCAAACACCACTGACCATCACCACCTTGGCCGAGAAGAAAGTGGCCGACCTGACGCCCGGCACTCTGTTCTGGCGCATCGACAACTTTGCCGCGCGCGAACAGGCGCAGGCCGAAGTGGTCCCCATTCCGCGGATCGACGCGACCCAGTACCTGCGGCGCATCAACGAGGCCAGCGGCACGACCGAGCTGCACGCGCTGGTGATGTTCGTGGTGGACGCCACGCAGCCGTTTTCGTCGCCCGCGACGCTGCCGTAGGTCCAAGCCCTGCAGGACCGCAAAGCCCGCAGGGGCACAATCGCGGCCTCTCCACAGCCGCACCAAGGTCCAACCATGCCCGCAAGCCAGCGCATCGTGCAAGTCAGCCTCTTTCTGGTTGCCGCCATCGCCTTGTTCGGCGGCACCGTGCAACTGCTGACGGGGCAGCCGGAGACCACGCCCCGGCTGGACAACGTGCATCGGTTCATGGGCGGCGTGTACCTGTCGCTGGGGGTCATCAGCCTGTGGGCGGGCGCCACCATTCGGCAGCAGGGAACGCTGGTGTATCTGCTGGCCTTCGCGGTGCTGATGGCGGCTGTCGGGCGGCTCCTGTCGATGAGCAAGGTCGGCCTGCCAGAGCCGCACGGCGCGTGGCTGGCCTACCTCGCCTCGGAGCTGGTGTTTCCAGTCGTCATTGCGGCAGCGCACTGGGCCACGCAGCGGCGCTTGCCCGGAAAAATCTAGCGCGACGTCGCTGGCGCAAACGCCGAGCTTCGCCGGCGCCGACGCACTGCTTGAATTCGCAGAAGACAAAGAAAGGCAACGCGCCCCATGAATGCCGCTTCAGCAACACCCGAACACTCGAACGACCCGCGCATCGGTGCATGCGTCTACCTGCTGCACGGATTGCTCCAACGCCTGGAGCGACAGCAGCCTGGCCTGCTTGCCGACATGACCGAAGGGGCGCTGCAAGACCGCGCGGGCATGAACCTGCAAAGCTCGCCGTTCGCGGCCCACGGCTGCGAGATTGCCGACGAGGCGGTGCGCATGCTGCGGCTCATGAGCGACCAGCTGAAGCTGGCCGAGCCCATCGCCACGGCCGGCTCCGAACGAGGGCGATGATGGAAACGCCGAACATCCGCGCCGCGATCGATCGGCATTGGGCTGCGTCCGCGGCGGGCGACCAGGTGACCGAGCACGATATCTATCACGACGATGCCGTGTGCAGCTACCCGCAGTCGGGCGAAGTCATTCATGGCCGACACAACCTGTAAGCGCTGCGCAGCCACCACCCCGGCAAGCCGTCGGGCTTTGCGGTGCGGCGCATCGTTGGCGAAGGCAATGTGTGGGTCAGCGAATACGTGATCGACTACGCGGGCAAGAGCGCCTTCACCGTGAGCATCATGGAGTTCAGAGATGGCAAGGTCATGCGCGAGACGCAGTACTTTGCCGATCCGTTCGAGGCGCCCGCGTGGCGTGGGCGGTGGGTTGAGCGGGAAGCGTGATCGGCCGCTATGGAGTGAGCAGTTGATCTTCAACAGGCCCCCGTCGAGTGTGTGAGCCGGGTGAGTGGGTCAACAAAATCGAGCTGCTGCCCATCGGGTCCATCGGGCCCATCGGGTCCATCGCGAACACTTGAAAGCCTCAAGCCCCTCGATGCAGTCCGCTGAAACAGCCCGCTGAAGCAGCAGCCCGATGCATCAGCCCTTCACCGTTTCAAGACCTCCTGAAACAGCGCCTGCGTTTGCTTGAGCAGCGTGGCTGCCAGCCACAGCACGTTGTTCAGGTGGTGGGGGTCCGCACCTTGCAGCACGAGGCCTTCGTCGCCGTGGCAGCAACACAGCAGCGAGTGCAGTTGCTCCAGGTTGTTCTCGATGATGTCGGCCGCGCTCAGCTCGGGGTCTGCGGGGACCGCGGGAGCGGCGGGGGCGGCCGGGGCGGCGGTGGGGGGAGGAACCGGCGGATTGGGCGGGCTCATAATTCGATCAGCCATTGGGGTGCTCCTTTTTGAGGTGTTGCACTTCACTTGGTCAGACGGTCGAGGTGTTCCACCACCTCGGCTGTCGCCTTTTTCGCCTCACGTTCGCGCCGATGCGCCATGCATCGAACAGCCCGCCGTGAGGCCATGCGGTGGGGTCTTCTTCTGGTGCTTCCTCCTTGCCCGGTAGTCGGGTCTTTCAGTGACAGGGCATTCACTGTAGGCAAGACGGGCGCGGCGTGGAAATTAAATATGCCCAGAAATTCTCGAATTGCGCGGTTCATTTGCGGCGCGCGAGGCGGGGCAACAAAGCTCTGACTTTGGTTTCTTGAAACGTACTGTTTGCGCTGGGTCCGGCGGATACACAGGCATACGGAATGCGCGCTGCGGCGGGGTCATGCAAAGAAGAATCGGGCCACACGTTCACACCCGAGTGAACGAATGCCACCCTCTTCTCGTGAAGGACCTCTCATGCGCGTTCGCTCCCCTGCCCTTGTCTTTGCCGCGACCCTCGCGGCTTGCGCGGCGGCCCTTACGTTGTCGTTCGCTGCCTCGCCAATGGGGGGCAACATTCCGGCGTCCGACGTGCAGGCCGCGCCGGAGTTTCAGAACATCGACACGTGGCTCAACTCGCCACCGCTGAAGCTGCGGGAACTGCGTGGCAAGGTGGTGCTGGTCGACTTCTGGACCTACACCTGCATCAACTGCCTGAACCATTTGCCGTACGTGAAGGACTGGAACCAGAAGTACAAGGACAAGGGTCTGGTGGTGGTGGGTGTGCACACGCCGGAGTTCGCCTACGAGAAGTCGACCGCCAACGTGAAGGACGCCATCGAGCGTCTGCAGATCAAGCATGCGGTGGCGCAGGACAACAGCTACGGCACGTGGAAGGCGTTCGGCAACCAGTACTGGCCGGCTGTGTACCTGATCGACAAGCAGGGAAAGATCGTCTACTCGCACTTTGGCGAGGGCAGCTATGGCACTACGGAGAAGAAGATTCAGGCGTTGCTTGCGGAGCCTGTGCCTTCTTTGTCTGATGGGTCTTAGGTAGCGCTTGCTGTTCGGGGCGCTTGCTGTTCAGGGCGACGCCCACGCCGACGGGGTGCCTTGCTCCGCGAATGTCCCCCGGGGCTTCGCCCCTCCTCCTTTATTTCGCTGCGCAAGGCACCCCATCGACGTGAGCGTTTTCAGAGCAGTGGTTGATCGTGCGATCACTCAGAGCGTGCCCAGGTGCACAGGGCGTCGGGTACTCCCCGCAGCGAAATAAAGGAGGAGGGCGAAGCCCGGGGGACATTCGCGGAGGGGAGTACCCGGCSGSCTGTGCACACGCCCTGAAAAGCACCGCAGCAA
>NNBV01001708.1_pt1 | contig 38654 bp, 27 predicted proteins | sample 1173771 | NCBI WGS metagenome assembly NNBV01 (sample SAMN07173938, study PRJNA388173) | plant metagenome | isolation source: symbiotic tissue sample KVS11 | place: Norway: Troms, Kvaloya island | reverse complement strand
GTGCTGTATTGCTGTTCGGTGCATTAGGAGATATCGTTCATGTCAATTTCTCTTATGATGGCGGTGTGCATGTTTACAGTTCCTACTTTGTATTGCTCTCTGCATTTCTCATCGTTCATTATATCCCTGCGTTGTATAATTTATTGATCCGCGAGAAAGAAACGATTCCGGTTTACTACTATCCCTCTTTTTCAAAGACATGGCAAAAATGGACAAGAGCAGGATTAAAGACTGCAGTGATTGGAGTATTCATCGTTTGGTTCTTCTACCTGCAACTGGTAAACTTTCTTTATGATCCATATAAGCAACCCGCTACTAAAGGCGTTACGGAGTTGCGTGGTTACTACAATGTCACTGATTTCAAATTGAATGGAAAAGAAATACCTTATTCACCTGTTGATTCAGTAAGATGGTCGGAAGCTACATTTGAAAACTGGACTACATTGACATTTAAAGTCAATCGACCTGTACCGCTTGACCTCTCTAACGGAGGTGGTGATCCGCAGCGTGATATTAACCGGACATTTGAGCTGGCCGGTGTTGGCGGCGGGCGAAGAGTATTTCATTACTTCGCGGATTCATCTCAGCACACTTTATATCTGCAAGACAAGTTTAAAGTAATCCCCGATCGCAGAAATGTGACTGCGGGCGCTGGTGGTGATGGTGGCAGATCAGAAGAACGAATAAAAGAGAAGGAAACTCTGCGAGAAGGAATTTATCGTGATGACTGGATCAGCGCAGACGCTTTAGCGCGAATAGGAGATGAAAATAAAATGATCGATCCAACCGCTGCATCTACGCGAAGAAACCGGGAGTTTGCCACAGCAAAAAAATACGATGAACGCAATCGCATGGTGCTCCACTACCACACAACAGATGGACATCGGGTTATTCTTCAGGGACTCAATGAGAATCAGGATTCTATCTATGTGGTGCTGGATAAGGTAGATCGTAAATATGCACTGACTCCCAGCACACTGGTAGCAGGCAAGTATAATTAACACATCGAAAATAATAGCAACAAAAAATGCTCTAAACCTAACTTAGAGAGAAACTCAAACAAAGGGGCGAATGACGTGGATTCGTTCCCTTTGTGCGAGTGATTTAGTTCAGCAATTTCATGACTATAAAACATATTCGTAAACAGGTAAATACAAGCACCCTTGCCGTTGTTATCATGATGCTTTATGCGTTATGCCTGATTGCCTGCAAGCACAAGTCAGACAATACATCTCTTACTTCACAGGATACCTTGAACTGGCCCACTAGTTTTGAAATTGGCAGAGCCGCCACTAAACAGGAGATTGCTGCCTGGGACATTGATGTTCGCCCTGATGGGAAAGGGTTGCCGGAGGGGCAGGGAGTAGTAGCCAATGGAAAGCTGCTCTATGCAGCCAAATGCTCTACCTGTCATGGTATCACCGGAAGTGAAGGGCCTTATGATCGCCTGGTGGAGGTGAAAGAAAAAGATAGCGATAGTAAGGGTTCAAAAAAAAGTATTGGCAGCTACTGGCCGTATGCCACAACGGTCTATGACTATGTTCATCGTGCCATGCCGTACAATGCACCCGGTTCACTGACGCCCGAAGAGGTGTACAGCATTACCGCCTTTCTGTTACATGCCAATGGCATCATTGACTCCACACAGGTAATCAATGCAAATACATTACCCCGGGTAGTGATGCCGGCACAAAAGCTTTTCGTGCCGGATGATCGCAAAGGAGGAGCCGAGGTACGCTAAGTCAAACCGTTTTACTGATGAATGAGAAAAATAAATCGTCCCTTGAACCTGTAGTGAAAAAAGAAACTACGCTGATAAAAAGACGAACACTTTTGGCCGGTGCTGCTACCGCAGCTGTCGTGCTGGTGCAATCTTCCTTTGGCAAAGTGGTGCAGGCAGGAATATCAGAAGCTGCTGCCACGGAAACGGATCCTACAAAAAAGTTAGGCACTCCTCCCGGAGTATTAGGCACACGTTCGGAGTTTGAAAAACCATCAAAGCTTCCTTCCGATACTTCTTCACGCACTCCGTTACAGGATCTGTATGGAACCATTACACCTTCTGATCTTCATTTCGAACGTAACCACGGAGGTGTGCCTGCGATCAACCCGGTAAACTATAAATTGGTGATCCACGGTATGGTCAATAAGCCCATGGTATTTACCCTCCATGACCTGAAGCGTTTTCCTTCCGTTACACGCACCTGCTTTATCGAGTGCTCGGGAAATTTCAGAGGCGGAAAAGAAACGCTGACTCCACAGGAGATTTGTGGGCTTACCAGCCAGAGTGAATGGACGGGAGTCATGCTCTCAACACTCTTTCGTGAAGTGGGAGTGCAACCTAAGGCAAGCTGGTTTTTAGCAGAAGGATCAGACGCAGCAGTGATGACACGAAGCATACCCGTAAGCAAAGGCTGGGAAGATGCTATGATTGTATATGCTCAGAATGGTGAAGCGGTTCGCCCCGAGCAGGGATATCCTGCACGACTGCTGCTTCCCGGATGGGAAGGAAATACCAGCGTGAAATGGATCAGGCGTATCGAACTGTCGGATCAACCGTTCATGACCAGGGAAGAAACTTCGAAATACACCGAACCGGTAAAAGACAAGATCAGGCAATTCAGTTTTGTGATGGATGCCCGATCTATTATTACCTTTCCTGCCTATCCGCATCCGGTAGAGAAAGGATGGATTGAAATAAGAGGCATTGCATGGAGCGGCCGCGGTAAAATAATTAAGGTAGAAGTAAGCACCGATGCCGGAAAGAAGTGGAGCGCAGCAAAACTTCAGGACCCTGTACTTGACAAAGCACATGTAGCCTTTCGTTACCTGTGGCAATGGAAAGGAGAAGAGACAGAGATCCTCAGTCGTGCAACGGATGAGACAGGCTATGTGCAGCCCACGTTTGGTACACTGCGTGAAGCGAGAGGTGATAAGGGAGGCTATCATTATAACCCGATTACCGCCTGGAGAATTAAACGCGATGGGCAGGTATTGTTTCGCCCGCAAGAGAAGTGAACAGCAAAATGAATTTCGTTGACTGAAAAATAAACGTGTGGACAAGAAAGACTATGATGCGGTAGTAGTAGGCAGCGGCCCCAATGGATTGTCAGCAGCAATCACCTTGCAGCAACAGGGTCTTTCTGTACTTCTGCTTGAAGCCAAAGCTACCATAGGCGGAGGATTGCGATCAGGAGAACTGACCTTACCGGGATTCATTCACGACATCTGTTCGGCTATTCATCCCATGGCAGCAGGATCTCCTTTTTTCAAAACACTTCCTCTGCAGCAACATGGTCTTGAGTATATTCAACCGAAGCTCGCGGTAGCGCATCCGTTTGACGGTGGCAAGGCAGTAGCCGTATATACCTCCGTGGAAGAAACAGCCCGCCACCTGGGTATCGATGACCGTGCTTATCAAAACCTGATTGTTCCCCTCATTGAGCAATGGCCCGATATTGAAAATGATCTGCTCGGTCCGTTAACTTTTCCTTCTCATCCACTGGCACTGGCAAAGTTTGGTCTGAAGGCACTGCCCTCTGTGGCAACATTGGTCAATCATTTCCGGACACGGGAAGCGAAAGGTTTATGGGCAGGTATGTCTGCACACTCATTACAACCGCTTACTAATCTTACCACGTCTGCCATTGGTTTGGTATTGATGATCGCAGCACATCGTCAGGGCTGGCCGTTGCCGAAAGGGGGATCGCAGCAGATGGCCAATGCACTTGCTTCCTATTTTGTTTCACTGGGTGGAAAAATAGAAACCAATACCGAAGTGAAATCCTTAAGTCAATTGCCAACAGCACACGCGGTATTACTGGATGTTACTCCCCGCCAGGTGTTAAAGATGGCAGGACATAAACTATCTTCACTGTACAGCTGGCAATTAAACCGCTACCGGTATGGTATGGGTGTATTCAAAGTAGACTGGGCGCTGGACGGGGCCATTCCTTTTACCGCCGAAGAATGCAGGCAGGCCGGAACCGTACACATTGGCAATACATTCGAAGAAATACAGGCTTCCGAAGCAGCGGCAGCGAGTGGCAAACATAGTGACCGCCCGTTTGTGCTGGCCACGCAACAGAGTTTGTTTGATGACACCCGCGCTCCGCAAGGCAAACACACCGCGTGGGCTTATTGTCATGTACCTCATGGCTCTACGTTGGACCGAACAGAAGTGATCGAAAAACAGATTGAACGTTATGCTCCCGGCTTTCGTGATCGTATACTGGCAAAACACACTTTCAATACCGAACAACTGGAACGCTATAACTTCAATTACATTGGTGGTGATATCAATGGCGGCATCATTGATATCGGACAGTTGTTTACGCGGCCTGTATTGCGGAGCTCTCCTTATCGTACTTCTTTGAAAGGTCTTTATATTTGTTCTTCATCTACACCTCCTGGTGGTGGCGTACATGGCATGTGCGGCTATCACGCTGCACGCAGGGCACTGAAAGATGTGTTTAAAAAATCCATTCAATTGTAATTCATCAAAAACTACCTTTGCCTAATTCAAAATTCAACATGAGCACTGAAAATAAGAAAATAGTATTGCATGAAGACTGGACAGTGGTTGTTCTTGGTTTTGGGATTATCATGCTTTTTTTAGAAGGTTTGATTACTCCTGTTCCCTCCTACTCCTGGTCTTCCTTCACAGAGCTCAGCGAAAAAGTATTCGCCCATCAAAACCTGATTGCTATTGGTGCGCAATTCCTGTTGGTGCTACTCTTTTCCTTACTGGGTGCCTGGTTCACCCGAAAGAATACAAAATACACGCTGCTCGTTTTTCCCATCATTTATGTGCTCACTGTAATCGCTTTGATTTTAGCAGGCAATAAAGAAATAAAAGGATTAAACCTGGAAGCTGTCATTTTCAGTCTTGCCATCGGACTACTCATCGGAAACACGCTAACACTTCCAAAATGGTTTCGTGAAGTACTGTCTACGGAACTCTATGTAAAGATCGGATTGGTGTTGCTGGGAACGAGTGTCATCTTCTCGGATATACTGAAAGCAGGATCGCTTGGACTGATACAGGCATTGCTGGTGGTGGTGAGTGTGTGGTACTTCGCCTTCTGGTTGTGCAAAAAATTTAAAATCGATGATGATTTGTCGCTTATGATTTCCAGTGCGGTATCCATCTGCGGAGTGTCTGCTGCTATCGCTACTGCAGGAGCTATTAAAGGAGATTCAAAAAAACTCTCTTATGTCATTTCATTAGTACTCATCACCGCCATCCCCATGATGATCTTCATGCCTTATATAGCGAAGTACTATGGATTTTCGGAAGAGGTTACCGGCGCATGGCTGGGCGGGAGCATCGATACTACGGGAGCGGTTGTTGCTTCGGGTACGTTGGTAGGCGAAACCGCCTTGAAGATCAGTACCATCGTGAAGTTTTCTCAAAACGTACTTCTCGGGCTGGCTGCCTTTGCCATCAGCATTTACTGGACTTACCATAAGAAGACAACGGATGATACCGTAGTTGCAAAACCTACTCTTGCATTGATCTGGGAACGCTTCCCGAAATTTGTTATCGGATTCATTGCCGCCTCGCTTTTATTCTCTTTCATTCTGAGTGCAGAAAAAGTAAGTGCCGTAAAAGACGGATTAAAAAGTATACAGACGTTGTGGTTTGTTCTGGCCTTCACCAGCATTGGTCTGGAAACAAAATTTAAAGACCTGATTGATTCCAGCAATCAAAAACCGCTCTATGCATTTCTGATCGCACAGCTGTTCAATGTTATTGTTACATTGATTTTAGCTTACTTATTATTCGGATAAGCTAACACATTGATGTGTGAAAGTATTAATTTCTTACCTGCAGTCCTGAATTATTTCCCTCCCTTCAAATACGATTTATCGGTTGTCCGCGGGAGTCTTAATGCCTCGCCAGATGGATAATCGCTGGCGATCATGATAAAAACGGAGACTCTCTCAAACCAAGCCATCAAAAACGCTGAGCGTTTTTGATGGCTTGGTTTTTCTTTTGGCGCGACTATACCCTTTCTATAAAATGCTCACTTTACAGCGCGCAATGAAGGATAAACTTTATATAGCTGAGGTCATCTCTTCTCTCTATTGCTAATGACAATTATGGGATAGCAGTCGGGGTTAAGGTTTATTTACAAATACAGAATGGAACAACTCAGCACTTTTCGCTGTTTGTACTGCATTCTCTCTATATTGAATCCCAAATGAAGGTACTGTTCAACTATCTCAAAAATTATAAGGGGCTGATTGCCATGGCGTTGTTTCTGGCCGCCACCAGCCAGGTCTTTTCCCTACTGGACCCTCACATCACGGGTAAAATCGTTGATAACTTCATTGAAAAAAAGGATACGCTTACGCGTGCGGATTTTATTAAAGGCATTTTATACCTGGTGGGCCTGGCTATCGGGGCAGCCATGGTATCCCGCATTGCAAAAAATCTGCAGGATTATTTCACCAGCATAGTGGTACAGAAGCTGGGAGCCAAAATGTATGCCGATGGACTCAAGCACTCACTGGAACTTCCCTATCAGACATTTGAAGATCAGCGAAGCGGGGAAACACTGGGCATACTTCAAAAAGTGCGCACCGACTCTGAGAAATTCATCACCTCCTTCATCAGTGTTTTATTCGCCAGTTTAGTGGGATTGATTTTCGTTACCGTGTATTCACTAACAGTGAGCTATAAGGTGACCCTGGTCTATTTTGCTGCCGTTCCCATCATCGCCCTCACGAGCTGGCTGCTGAGCCGGAAAATAAAAGTGGTTCAGAAAAGTATTGTCAAAGAAACGACCTCACTTGCAGGTTCTACAACGGAATCATTGCGCAATATAGAGCTGGTGAAAAGTCTGGGCCTTGCTAACCAGGAAATAGAACGCCTGAATAATACCACCTACAAGATACTCGGCCTGGAACTTAAAAAAGTAAAGTATGTGAGAGGGATGAGTTTCTTACAAGGCACTACTGTAAATTTTATTCGCAGTGTGATGGTTGTTATTTTACTGCTGCTCATTTTCGATAATGAGATATCAGCAGGTAAGTACTTTACTTTTCTTTTCTATTCCTTCTTCTTATTCGGGCCGCTGCAGGAATTAGGTAATGTCATTATCGCTTATCGTGAAGCAGAAGTATCTCTCCTCAACTTCAATCGTATATTAAGTCTTCCTAAAGAAGCAAAACCTAAAAATCCGATAGCTCTTGGCCGGATTACCAACCTTAGTTTTGATAATGTTAGTTTTAAACATCAATCAGCCAGCAGCAATGCATTGAATGCAATCTCCTTCGCTACACGCAATGGTCAGACGATCGCATTTGTTGGCCCTTCCGGCTCTGGGAAAACCACACTTGTAAAATTATTAGTGGGACTTTATCCTCCTAAAGACGGAACGATCCTGTATAATAATATATCGGGTACACGCATCAACCTAGATGAATTGCGTGAGAAGATTGGCTTTGTTACACAAGACACCCAGTTATTCTCCGGCACCATACGCGAGAATCTGTTATTTGTAAGACCCACTGCTACCGATGAGGAATGCCTGGTCGTGTTGCAAAAGGCCGCTTGCCAAACACTGTTAGCCCGTGCCGATAAAGGTCTGGATACGGTAATCGGTGAAGGTGGTGTTAAAGTATCGGGAGGAGAAAAACAAAGGCTATCCATTGCGCGTGCACTTCTCCGTCAGCCGGATATACTCGTATTTGATGAGGCTACTTCTTCACTGGATTCCATCACCGAAGAAGAAATAACGGAAACGATACGTGAAGTGTCGACCATTAAAGATCACATCACCATACTGATTGCCCATCGGTTGTCGACCATCATGCATGCAGACAAAATTTTTGTGCTTGAACGTGGTCTCATCATTGAGTCGGGCAAGCATGAAGAACTACTTCATGAAAAAGGGCTGTACTATGCCATGTGGCGTCAGCAGATTGGTGAAAAGGATAGCGTGCAGGTATAAAATTATTTCTGCCCCGTTCAAATACGATTTATCAATTGCCACGGGAGTTTTAATGCAACTCCAGATTAAATGAGCAGGCCGCGGTTCTCATCTCTGTTTATCATGATCGCTGGCGATCATGATAAACAGAGGTACCCTTAAAAACAAAGCCATCAAAAACGCCCGGCGTTTTTGATGGCTTTGTTTTTCTTTTTGTGCAACTACACCCTTTCTATAAAATGCCCACTATACAGCGCACAATGAAAGATGAACTTTATAAAGTTGCCGGGGTATGTTGATTTGACTTACCCAATATCATGAATTTATTCTTTTATCACCTTGCGTTGAATTTTAAGATTACCGTTTTGTATGATCAGAATGTACAATCCCGGATTTACATTGATGTGCGACAGATCAATGGTAGCCAGAAGTGATTCTGCAGCTACTAATCCTGTATAAACAACCTGACCTGACATGGATACGAGAGAAACGGCTACTTCTTTTTGTTCAGAACTGAATTGAATGTTTAATTCCGACTGAAATGGATTGGGATACACTTCTACCTTCGTTTCTGTTTCCGGCACTGTCACTTCAGTGTCAGATGCTAATCGACCACCTGATTCCGATGCAGTAAGAATCTCAATACCATTCACCTGCGGATCACCGGTAATACGAATGAAGTCAATATCCAATGTTCCGTCTGTCACATTTACCACAACCGTTTTTTGTAGCGCACTCATACCAGCAGTGGCATAGATATCAAAATTAGAGAGCACTGCATTTCCTTCCATGTTCACACCAAATACACGCGCTCCTGAAGTACTCACTCCTCCTGTATAGGGAGATTCAGCAAAATATAAACGTACTTCATAGCGGCCGCTCGCTACCGGAAAATTCCATTGCATCGGGGTTCCATATATTTTGTCAGGGCTGTATCGATTCTGGCCAAATATTCCATTGGGGGCAGATGTGGTATTAGTTCCTTTCCATGAAGTACTGCCTCGCGTAAAGTTAAGCGAGCCTGCATCGAGATAGGATGATTTAGCACTTTGTGTATCACTGCTCCAGTTAATAGGAGTTCCGTCAGCACTTACTGAGCCACCAGCGTTGATTCTATAAAGAATAGTTCCTCCGGTAACAACAGCAGTGTTGACCTTTACAGTAACCTCATCAAAGGCTGTCATCGAACTGTTATCCGTCACCGTAACACGAAACAGATAGGTGCCAGCCACCATACCGGAAAGAGAAAGCACCGAGCTATTGGCATTTGTTAACGTAGCTGTCGGCCCGCTTTGCTTTGTCCAGGCATATGTCGTGATCGATCCATCGGCATCTGTTGCCGTGCTGTTAAGTGTTGTGGCGGTAACAGGTAACTGAACGGTTTTGTCTGCTCCGGCATTCACAACGGGTGCAAGAAGGACAGCTTTCACCGTTACAATAATTTCATCATAAGCAGTCAATCCTGTGTTGTCAGTAACTGTAATACGGAATGTGTATGAACCTGCCACCAGTCCTGCAAGTGATAGGTTTGCCGTATTGGCATTGGTGAGTGTAGCAGCTGGACCACTTTGTTTAGTCCAGGCATATGTCGTGACCGATCCATCGGCATCTGTTGCCGTGCTGTTAAGTGTTGCGGTGGTAACAGGTAACTGAATGGTTTTGTCTGCTCCGGCATTCACAACGGGTGCAAGAAGAGCAGCTTTCACCGTTACAATAATTTCATCATATGCGGTCAATCCTGTGTTATCAGTAACCGTAAGACGAAATGTGTATGAACCCGCCACCAGGCCGGCAAGTGATAGGTTTGCTGTATTGGCATTAGTGAGTGTAGCAGTGGAACCACTTTGTTTGGTCCAGGCATAAGAGGTGATGGTGCCATCCGCATCTGTTGCCGTACCATTCAGGGTAAGTGTGCTGGTAGGAAGAGTTATTGATTTATCTGTTCCTGCATTGGCTACCGGAGGCTTTGCTGTGGTGGCAGCAAATTCAAAAGCACCGGCATCATTAGCTGTACCGGATGGTCTGTTCTTGTTATCATAATCCTGTGTAACTCCCCAGGCGCTAACATTAACTCCTGCATCAACTCCAGGAGATCCAGCAAGAAGACGATAATCATCTGCCGATGCATTAGCGAATTTTGCATTGGCCAAAACAGGTACAACGATATTATTGCCCTTTTTCCAGGTTGTGAATTTATATGTAATGTCCCAGACAGTTGCAGAGGCAACGATCAGATTGTTATACATCACATTTTCAACAGTAGTTGCTACAAACTCTTTCACTACACCTTGCATGGCGTTAACAAAAGTATTGTTTATGATATACACTCCCCCCAGATAGTCTTTATTGACAATATCGGTAGCAAGTGGTGTTGGCTTTATACTAAGCGTAATGGCCTGAGCACCCGGGTTTACAAAAACATTGTTATACACATACTCATTGCCGATACCTTGTATAGCCAGGGCAGGTCCCGAGCCTCCTTTAATAAAATTTCCATAAAATTTAGCAGAAGTTCCAGACCCCAGTTGCACACCTCCATTTTGCTGCGCTTCATTGAGAACACCATAGTTGTAAATGGAGTTTTTATAAATCTCCACATCTGCCACCCCGCAACCAACCTGAATCGCTTCACGACCAGTATTTTCAAACCTGTTATTAAAAATCCGTACGCCCTTCACCTCGTGTGGATACTGCATGCTGCCACAAAATTTCGTGGTTCCATTATAGAAACTATCGCCCAGATAAATTCCTTCTCCATCACATCCATAAACATAGTTATCGTGAATGCTTACATTATATAATGTCCAGTTGGGTCGGCAAGCGGATTGATCTGAACAGTTAGAGGTTGGATCTGTTTTAACCATGATCCCTGCGAAGCCTGCATTGGCAATTTCTATGTGATCAATTTCCACATCACTGCTGAGACCAGCATATGTTATTCCCTGCGTTCCTGGCTTGGTCTGGATAACTTTAAATCCATAATTAATGCCAGTAGCGCCCGTACCTGTGATGCGCACGTAGCGAGATGATTCAAAATACATTCCATTATTGGCAGTAGCACCTCCGAGTAATACCTGCCCTCCGCAATTTTTTATAATTACAGGGTTGCCAAGAGCACCTTTTATGTTTGTAAACACAAGAGAAGATATGCTTCCTGCGCTCACACAAATCACATCGCCACCCTTTACTCCCTTGGCTGCTCCATCAAAGGTCTGACGACCCCCTGCCGGTATGGTAAACTTACAGTTACACTGCGCCAGGCTTTGTACATGCCCGATAAATATAATGCTGATAACCAAACCGCCTATCTGGCATAACTTTTTTATTTCTTTCATGATTATTGTTCCCACTCTCTTTTTCCCCATTTATAAATACGCTGTAAAACTAGATAAAGAGGAGCAGGAGCTACGACCATAATCGTTGACTATCCTTATACAGGTTAAATTTTGGGCTTGACGTTGAAATTTGAGCGGTGAAAAAAATATTTTTTTCGACCACTGAATAAACTTGTGCATATCGTAAGCGCTTCTTGTGTCTATGCGACCCCAACGATAGAGTATATTATTCTACGATTCGCTTTTTAAATGGGGAATTTATTTGACATCGCAGGAAGAGAGGATCTTTGTCGGAATGAAAAAAAATCCAAGCACTCCTCTTTATCCTACTTCCTGAAGAAGTAACGCTTTTTTCAAATAGTACTTCCTGAATGTTTCTTTATGACCGAATAGCAACACCTGGGAATCGATGCTACCCATATCGGCAATGGTGTAGATTGCCTCTTTATTGAAATCTTCAAAGCGTGGATCAATTTCACTTAACACTTCAAGTGTATCGGGTGCGATAGATACTGTATGCATCGACTCGTGCCGGCAGGATATAATAAGAGGGACGTTACCCGATTGCTGCAACAAAATCAATTTGCTGATATCATTTTTAAAATCCTCGATAATGCTATTAAACTCTTTGTATTCCAGATTGGATAACGAAATCAATTTCCACATGAGCTGATTGTATTTAGATTTTACCGTTGTATACCATGCCTGCAATGATGAATGCGATGAACAGTCCGATAAAGACGATCAGCATCTTTTTCTTTCCTTGCCGTGTTAATAAAAATCCCAACATAAAAATTCCGGTTACGATTGCACTGCTACTTTTGATACATGAAGTTACCTACAGCATGCAGCTTCCTAAAACGCATTCATAGATAAATTTTCTGCATGATTAAAATTTGGCAACTGCTTATATAAGAGATACAAACCATGGCTTGATCATGAACTTTAGCAAATTCAATTCGCTGCTCAAATTGGGACATAAAAAAACAGGACGATGATGTATCACATCAAAGTCCTGTTTTATCAAAAGGTAAAGCAGGTCGCTTTTCTAATAAAAGGATCAGATACCAATTGAAAATCCTGCTGTTATAGCGATAGATTGATTGTTGATTTCATTCGCTGTCGTTTTAGAGATATCGGTAAGACCATGCGTGTATCTGAAATCGATCAGGAAGCGGGTATTGGGCGCTATTTCATAATTCAGTCCTAATCCACCGGTAAGTCCCAAATCGAAAGTGTTGAAAATGTCTTTGTAGTTATCAATATCTACACGATCAGCACTTCCTGTTTTACTTTTTGCTCCGGTAAGAAACCCAAAAGAAGGACCTGCAAAAAGATTAGGACGAAACTTGCCATCACGATTAAAAAATACTCTTCCTACTACAGGAACTTCGATATAGTTTAATGTTTGTTTCACATTGCCATCTTTTGCACCTTTTTGAGCATACAAAAGTTTACCTGTAATTCCGTAGGTATTACGAATGCTATAGTTAAGATTAGCGCCCAACAGAAATCCTGCTTTAAGATCAGTCTCACTTGCATCCTGTCCATATTTTGAAAAACTCGGACCTGCCTCAAGACCAATACTCCACACATGATCAGTACCTGATTGCGCATTTACCTGCGATGAAAGAGCAACACCTAGTAATATTAGCAGGGCTGAAACGGTTAACTTGTATTTTGTCATATTCTGTGTCATTTTTTTAATTTTATAGACACATCATCCCTACAATAACGAGTCCCGCTGATAGAAATGCAGATTTCAGCCTTTTACAGATGAGAAAGGGAATTCTTTCCCCACATAAAGGTTTTGAATGGTTTGGCATCAGATCGCATTTTCAATGATCAGCTTCGGTTGGTTGATGGTTCAGGTCATCGATGTAAACAACTTACTTCACCTTATCTGAATAAAATTCTTAGAGCTTCTCAGGTAATCAATCTATCACGGGCCTAAAAGAAGGGAAGAAAGCCCTTTGTAGCAATCTGAAAGAGGAATTTCCGGCTTAAGTTGGGGAGCTTTAATTATACCTGATCTCCCTATCCGGATACCATCATTACATCAAATTCCCCTATTTTTGCTTCCAATTTTTCAAATGAATTTTAATCTTCTCGCCAACGACCCCGGTTCCAAAGCACGTGCAGGAACCATCACGACCGATCATGGAGAAATACCGACTCCCATATTTATGCCCGTGGGCACAGCGGGGTCTGTAAAAGCAGTGCATCAGCGTGAACTGGAACACGATATTGATGCGAAAATCATTCTAGGAAATACCTATCATCTTTATTTAAGACCAAGTATTGATCTGCTGCAGAAGGCCGGCGGACTGCATAAGTTCAATGGGTGGCAACGTCCTATACTTACCGATAGCGGTGGTTACCAGGTGTACTCGCTTTCGGCAAATCGTAAAATCAAAGAAGAGGGTGTTGCTTTCAAATCACATATCGATGGATCGAAGCATCACTTCACTCCTGAATCGGTGATGGACATTCAGCGCTCTATTGGTGCGGACATCATTATGGCATTTGATGAGTGTACTCCCTATCCGTGTGAATATGGCTACGCAAGAAAATCAATGCACATGACGCACAGATGGCTGGAGCGATGTGTAACCCGTATCAACGAAACAGAACCGAAGTACGGATACAGTCAGACGTTGTTTCCTATTGTGCAGGGAAGCGTGTATAAAGATCTGAGAAAAGAATCAGCGGAGTTCATTGCTAATCAGCAACAGCAGGGCAATGCCATCGGTGGACTTTCGGTGGGTGAGCCACATGAGCTCATGTATGAAATGACAGACCTGGTGTGTGACATCCTGCCAAAGGATAAACCCCGCTACCTGATGGGCGTGGGCACTCCCGAAAATATTTTAGAGTGCATATCACTTGGTGTGGATATGTTTGACTGCGTGATGCCTACCCGTAATGCGCGTAATGGTATGTTGTTTACTACGCAAGGCATTATCAATATCCGCAATGAAAAGTGGAAAGAAGACCTGAGTCCTATTGATGCTGAACTGGGCGGATACGCCAGTACGTTCTATTCAAAAGCCTATCTTCGCCACCTGGTGATCAACAAAGAAATTTTAGGCGCACAAATTGCTTCTATCCACAATCTTGCCTTCTACCTGTGGCTGGTGAAAAAAGCCCGTGAGAAAATTATAGAAGGAACATTTGCCGAATGGAAAAATAAAATGGTGAAAATAGTATCGCAGCGACTTTAACAATTAATCAATGATCAATGCTCAATGAGCCGATGTACCAATGATTTGAATATCAAAGCAGTTAAGCTTTCATGACTAACCGGCACATTGAGCATTGAACCATTACACTAATGAAGATCTTAGACAAATACATCCTTAAAAAAATACTCTCCACGTTCTTTTTTGTGGTGGTGATTCTCATGTCCATCGTAACGGTGATTGACCTTACGGAAAAGATGGACAAGTATTCACGCAACAACCTGGATACGTTAACTATCTTAGGTTATTATGCCGACTTCCTTCCCTGGGTGGCCGGCCTCATCACGCCTATCACTGTGTTTATTGCCATTGTATTTGTCACTTCACAGATGGCCGCGCGCACTGAGATCATCGCGATATTGAGTAGTGGCGTAAGCTTCATGCGGATGTTGTTCCCTTATTTCATCGGAGCATTCATATTGGCGTTAATCAGTTTTTACTTCAACGGATGGATCATTCCCAAATCGAACCGTGATCGCATGGAATTTGAGATGCGCTACTTTAATAAGACGTATTCGGTCGACCGGAAAAATTTACATCTTCAGATTGAGCCTAACATTTATCTCTACCTTCAGAATTACAACAATCAATCCAATACCGGGTATCAGTTTTCGCTGGAGAAGTTTAAAGACAATCGCCTGGTAGAGAAACTTACTTCCGATAATATTCAGTGGGATACCACCAAGCAAAAGTGGACACTGCGCTATTGGAAAAAGAAAAAGATAGACAGCCTTTTCAATACCACAGGGAAATCACTCATCACCCAGCTTAGTGAATCGGGTGATGCGCTCGATACCACCCTGGCCATCACACCCAAAGATTTTGCCGATGACCAGATGAAGTACGATGGCATGACGATACCCGAACTCAAGAAACACATTGCCAAGATGAAGTTTCGCGGATCAACGGGAGTCGAAGCCTTTGAAACGGAGATACACATTCGCTACGCCACACCGTTTACTATTTTTGTACTGGTCTTTATGGGCGTGATTGTTTCCTCGCGCAAGAGCCGTGGAGGTACGGGCTTCCAGATTGCGTTAGGGTTTCTTCTCTCTTTTGTCTTTATCATTTTCTTTATGATCACCCGTACCTTTGCGGAAGCGGGATTTCCTCCTCCGGTTGTAGCGGCATGGCTGCCTAACTTTGTGTTCAGCATACTATCACTGGTGATGTATAAATATGTGCCCCGTTAAATGACTACCTCCACCGATTATTTCAAACTGCACTTCATCGTTTTGCTATGGGGTTTTACGGCTATCCTTGGCAAACTGGTAGCTATACCGGCAGTAGAGATGGTCTTCTATCGTACACTGCTGGCAGCGGTGGGCATGTGTGTGGTGATGGTGTATATGAAAACAAGTTTCCGTCTCTCCAACACCGACTTCTGGAAAATATTTCTGACTGGTTTTATTGTAGCCGCACACTGGCTTACTTTCTTTATTTCGGGGCGGGTGGCCAATGCTTCGGTGAGCCTGGTAGGTTTTGCTACTGGATCATTGTGGACGGCATTGATTGAACCTTTGGTCAAGAAGAAAAAAATTCAAACCATCGAAGTAGGTCTGGGCCTGGTAGTACTCACCGGGCTTTACATCATCTTCTCTTTTGATTTTGAATATCCGCTGGGTCTTCTGTTGGGTATTGCATCCGGGTTGACAATGGCCCTGTTTGCTGTGATCAACTCCACGTTTGTTAGTCGCATCCATCCATTTACGATTACCTTTTATGAAATGACAGGAGCGTGTGTCGCCACCGCTTTGTTCTTTCCTATCTATCAGAATTTGTGGAGTGAGGATCACCAGCTTCACCTCATCCCTTCATGGGCAGACTGGATCTATATTGCTGCGATGGCCTGGGCGTGTTCCGTATATGCCTACAGCGTAGCCTTAAACCTGATGAAGAAGATTTCAGTGTTTTTAATTTCGCTTACGCTGAACCTGGAGCCCGTGTACGGAATTGTGATGGCGGTACTGATCTTTGGCGACTCGGAAAAAATGACGTTTAATTTCTATATCGGTACGGCCGTTATATTATGTGCTGTCCTTTCTTATCCATTACTGAAAGGCAGGTTAACAAAGTCAACCCAGTCTTCCTGACCAATGCGCCAGGCTTTGCCAAGAAGGATCAGGTTTGGGTTCTTCATTGAAAATTCCAAACACGGAAGACCCTGAACCACTCATGCTGGCATACACTGCGCCCATCGCATAAAGCTGTTCTTTCAATTGAGCAATGACGGGATGATGGATCAAAACCGTTTTCTCAAAATCATTCTTTAGCTGATGCTTCCATTGCTCCACAGGCAATTGAATGATTTCACTCAAAGGAATAGCAGGAGATTGAGGTGTAACTCCTGCATAGGCCTCCGCAGTGGAAACATGCACATCCGGCTTGATCACCACCAGGAATTTATTTTTCAGGTTAACTTCAATCGCATCAAGCTGCTCTCCTCTTCCACTCCCGCGCATGGACTCATCATAAATAAAGAAGGCACAATCACTTCCGATCTTTGCCGCATAGTGGCTGAGCTGAGCAGTGCTCAACTGCAAATCAAAAATGGAATTCAATAACCGAAGTGCATGGGCAGCATCCGATGAACCTCCGCCTAACCCCGCACCAGTGGGAATCCTCTTATGCAAATGCATCTGAACCGGACTAATATCAAAATCCTTTTTAAGAAGATGATACGCCTTTAAACATAAATTATCTTCCTCCTTACCGGGAATGGAGTTGCCACTGCTTTGAAACGAAAGTGTATCGGAAGGAATAATTTCCAGGATATCCGTCCACGCAACAGGATAAAAAACAGTGTCAATCGCATGATACCCATCATCTCTTTTTGAAATGATATCGAGCCCGAGATTGATCTTACAGGGAGGAAAAGTGACCATAGCAGGTGGCAATAATACAAATAGGAGTAGAAATAGTAGAGTGCCTCACGGGTTTGCTTCAAAAAAATATAGTACATTTCTACAATCCAACCCACCAAAACACTTATGGAACAAACAACAAATCCGGAAACTTCATTTCTTGTCAATTGGGATATGTACATGCTCATCGCAGGAGGGGCATTTATCGTGATTGCCATTTTAATTTTTCTTTATCATGAATTCAAAGTAGCGCAGGTAAAAGACCTCAAAGAAAAATACGATTACGTCAATCTTCATGAAGTACAGTATTTCTGGTACACCATCATCGCGCTTATCACTGCCGGGTTTTTCTTTACCAATAGTGTATTCACCAATAAAGTACAGGAAGACATCTCGTGGTTTTATGTACGCATCTTCGTATCGGTCAGCTTTGCCTCCATGGGCTATTTTATTTTCTACAGCATTGTGCGCACCTACTATCCGCGCCAGCTGGAAAAAAGACTTCACAAAATCAGGATCACGCCACGTGTTTCGCCATCAGGAAACAAAATGCGCAGGCTAAGTGAAGAAGAGGAAGATCACCACCTGGAAGCTGATCAGATCGCAGAAGAATCAAGTGAAGTTCATTCGGTAGACTATGATGTGTGGCTGGATGATAAAACCGGTTATACGAAAATTGAAAAGTATTGGGCGTACCAGCATGCCGAAGAATGCTCGCAGTGCGGTTACTTCACGCTTAAAATCTATAATGAAGAAATTGAAGTGCTGCCCACGGCAAGTGAAACGGGCTTGCTTTTAAAACATTTCAAATGCTCGTATTGCAATCATCGCGAAGCGCGCGAGATCGTGCTTGCAAAACTTTCTGATAACAAAGCCTGATCAGGGATGAAGGGGCAGGTACACACTAAAGACAGAGCCTGCTCCCCATTCACTTTTCACTTCTACATCCCCACCGAGCATACCGGCCGCTTTCTTTGCCAGGTATAAGCCAACCCCATTCCCTTTTGATTGTTGCGAGCCCCTGAAATACAAATCGAATATACGGCCTGCATATTTTGGATCGATGCCAATACCATTATCTTCTACCTCCACAATGATCTTCTCTTCTTTTATATAAGAGCGGATTCTCACAAATGGCCGCTCTTCAATATGCGGTTTTCTGAAAGAGATTGCATTCTCAATCAGGTTGCGGAAAATCACTTTCAATAATTCTTTGTTGGAAGAAAAAAGGATAGCTGATCCGCGCACGTGAACGTAATCAATGTTTCTCCGCTGAAATTCAGAATCGAAGACCTTTGTGGTTTCATCGATGATGTCATGAAGATTAATTTCACTACGCTCTCCCGTTGGCCGGTTCAGTTCATAAGCCATGTGCAGCTTAAATAGCATACTGTCCATACTATGAGCCGTATCGGATACTTTCTCAAAAAGCATCTGCCAGGTCTCCCGACCCGAAAGCTGAAACACTTGTTCCAAACCCAGTAATGTGGCAATGGGCCTGCGGATATCATGTGAGGCGTGGTATAAAAAACGGTCCAGCTCTTTGTTCGCTACGTCCAGTTCTTCGGTGCGCTCTTTTACTTTTTCTTCCAGCTTAAGATTGATCGACCCGATAAGTTGATTCTGTTGTTGCAAGGTCTGGCTCTGTACTTCGAGTTCTTCATTTTTATTTTCAATCTCTTTCCGCTGCAGCGAAATCACCGCATACTGCGCCTTCATTCTGTAGCTGTCACGCACAATTACCAATACCAGCAATACCACCAAACCCAATATGATACCGGTGGACCAGATGATCACGCGCTGGTTATCAATTTTAGTTTGCTGCAGTTCATTGGAATGCTGTAAAGAAGTGATCTCCGTTTGCTTCTTCTCCAGTTCGTACCTCGCTCTGAATTTCCCCAGGTTGGCTTTCTCTTTCTGTACCGTCAATGAATCATTGAGACGGATAACTTCTTTTTGCATTTTTACAGCGTTGGAAAGATCTCCCAGATGCTCGTAATACCGGGCTTTCGTTTTTGCCTCGTGCAGTTTTATCCTTAATGACTTTACATACTTTATCAAAGAAGCGGCCGTATCCAGATACAGCTTTGCCATAGGAAGTTTTTTCTTATCGATATACATATCGGCCAGGGTAATGGCCGAGCTACCCGCACTATTCCATTCTTTCGACTTTACGCTTATCGCAAAATCCTGTTTCAAATTCTGAATCGCCATGGTAGTAAATCCCTGGGCACGATAAATTTTTGCACGGTTACCATTGATCAGGCCTATCCAGAATTCATTCTTCATTTGTTTGGCAATGATCTCTGCTTTTTCAAAAGCCTGAAGCCCCTGATCAAAATTGCCAAGCTGAAAGGCAGCCAACCCTATTGTATTGTTGACGCTCATTACGCTGGTTGAATCTCTCCTCAACGGCTTTCGCAGCATTTCAAAATGGAGGTTAGCATTTTGTGCCTGCACGATGGCCTCCGCATAGTTGCTCATGCGGTAGTTAATTAACATACTCAGATAGTTCGTCTTGAAAAGATTTAGAGTATCGTTCAAAGAAAGAAAAATATGATCTGCCTCATAAAACCGTTCCAATGCTTCGGTGAAAAAATCTTCTTCATAATAAAACCGCCCCAGTCGCAAAGACATGATCGCTGTTTCTCTTTTCTTATTGTTCTCCAGGCAAATCGTGTATGCCTTTTGTAAGGCGTTGAGCCCCTCTCCGTTTTGTTTTGCGTGGAGGTAAGCATTCCCTTTGTTACGGTAGGCATACGCCAGCAGTAAAGGGTTATTGGTTTGTTCGGCAGTCTTTAAAATCTCTTCTGCTTTCGCTATGTTCTGATCGATAGGCAAGGCCTGGCTTTTATCTGATAGCTGTCCGAATAAATAATCGTAGGTAGAAGAATCTGCCGCTGCAATTTCCTTGCGCAAACGCTCCACCTCGTCCATGGCCGATTGCGCAGACGCCACCGTGAAGGGGAACAGAACACAAAGAAAAAGAAACAGTTTTTTCATGCAGGGCAATGCCTTTTCAATATATCAAATACACTTTTGTGAAACTAAGTAATCGATTACGTTTGAATTATTTAACTATGTAGGTTTTTTATACGATATGAACAATTCTCCCTCCTCTCCCATCGGCATTTTTGATAGTGGCACGGGCGGCCTTACGGTAGCACATGCCATTAAAAGCCTGCTGCCTCATGAACACCTGATCTATTTTGGTGATACCGCCCACTTTCCATATGGCGACAAATCGGAAGCAGCCATCCAGGCGTACTCCATAAAAATTGCTGACGTTCTCCTCAAAAAAGGCTGTAAGGTAATCGTTATCGCCTGCAACTCGGCAAGTTCGGCCGCTTATGAATTATTAAAAGAATATGTGCGCAAAGAAGCTCACATTATCAACGTGATTGACCCGATGGTGAAGCTGATCTCTCAAACGTTTGAAGGCAAACACATCGGTCTTATCGGCACCAAGCGTACCGTGCAATCGGGCATCTATACACGCAAAATTACCGATGCGAAAAAAAATATTACGCTGAGCTCGCTGGCGACCCCACTGCTTACGCCCATGATTGAAGAAGGGTTCTTCAACAACCAGATCAGCCATGAAATCATCAGCCAGTATCTGAATGATGAAGCGCTTCAGAATATTGATGCCCTTATACTTGCCTGCACCCATTATCCGCTGATCCGTAAAGAGATCAACAGTTTTTACAATGATAAAATACCCGTTATCGATTCTGCAGAAGAAGTAGCCGGAGCACTGAAAGCACATCTTGAAAATCACAGCTTGCTTAACCATGACCGGGGGCCAGTGCAGCGAACGTTCTATGTGTCGGATTATACCGAAGCCTTCGAAGCTTCCACCCGATTATTCTTCCAGGAAAAAGTACACCTGGAAAAGCATGCGTTATGGAACTGAATTGAGCGTGTAGTGTTTACCTGTTTTTTAATAGTTTCACATCACCTTATTTCTGATCTTTGGTTCACCCTTTTGAATGAGTACACTTCTATTCATCCTTCCATTCCTCATCATCTACTCCATAGTGGTGATCTATGCTGAGCGCAAACTTTCTGCATTTATGCAGGACCGGCTTGGCCCTATGGAGGTAGGATACTATGGATTACTTCAAACCGTAGCCGACTTATTAAAGCTTTTGCAAAAAGAAGAAATCGTACCTGCCAAAGCCGAACCTTTTCTTTTTAAAGCTGCCCCCATCATCATTTTTGTAGCGGTCTTCGCAGGATTTGCTGTGCTTCCGCTGAGTCCATCCTGGTCAGGCTCCTCCCTGTCTACCGGGTTGTTCTTCTTACTTGCCATTGTATCTATTGATGTCGTTGGAATATTGATAGCCGGATGGAGTTCCAATAATAAATACAGCGTGCTGGGCGCCATGCGTGCCGCGGCCCAGCTTATCTCTTATGAAGTTCCCCTTGGCCTGTCGGTACTTTGTGTAGTCATTGTCACTCAAACTCTTGATTTACAAGAAATTTGCTTTCAACAAAGTACTCAAAGTGACTCGCCCTCTTACCTGTTGGGCATTAAAGCCTTGGGGCAAACCAATACATGGGGAGGAATTTTTACCTGGAATGTTTTCCGCATGCCGCTGTTATTTTTTGCCTGGATTATTTTCTTCATTGCTTCGCTGGCAGAAAGTAATCGTACCCCTTTCGACTTGCCTGAGGCTGAAGCAGAAATTGTCGCCGGTTTTCAAACCGAATATTCCGGCTTCCGGTGGGGAATTATTATGCTGGCCGAATATGCTATGATGCTACTTGTGAGCATGTTAGGAGCCATTCTTTTCTTTGGCGGATGGAATAGTCCCCTCCCCAACATCGGTGCTAACCTTTTACTTTCTGACTGGACAACCGGCCCAGTGTGGGGAATAGGCTGGATGATCTTAAAGGCTTTCCTGCTGGTGACTACCCAAATATGGGTACGCTGGTCCTTACCACGCCTGCGAATTGACCAGCTTATGTCACTAAGTTGGAAATATCTGACCCCTATCTCTTTGATTTTAATAATACTATGCGGATTTTGGAAATTGTTTTAAACGTGAAAGTCATTATAAAATACATTCTGTTTGTTATTGTAGCTGTTTCGACTGCTACCCTCTCGAACGCGCAGGTCAAATTAGATAGCCTGGAAACTGCTCTTCGCAAATCCGAATCCGACTCGGTGAAGATCGTGCTGCTCAATAAGCTAACGGACGGTTACCTGTTCGTTGACTTTACGAAAGCGGAAGCCTTCGCCAACGAATCGATGAAGCTAAGCGAAGAAAAGGACTGGGCATGGGCCAAATCAGAAAGCTATAAGCGCATGAGTGTGCTGGCTACGCTGCATGGCAACTATACTACTGCTCTGAAATATGATAATAAGCGCCTGCCTTTAACCATCTCGCTCAAGGACAGTGCCCAGATTGCAAATGCACTCAATGTATTAGGAAATACCTATTTCAACCTGGGTGAGTACGACGATTCATACTACTACTTCACACAATCCTACCGGGCAAGGCCACGTGCCGATTCATTGCAATTGACTATTGCCTTGCACAACGTGGGTACGGTGTTTAAAGAACTTGGCCAGTTTGATGTCGCGCTGAATCACCTGGAACTTTCTCAAAAAATCAGTCGTCAGATTAAAGATGAAGATGGCGAAGCCTACTCCCTTGATGAAATTGGCGGAGTCTATTTACTTCAAGGTAAATATGATGAAGCCGAGAAATCATTGCTGTCTTCGCTGGATATCACCCGCAAACGCGGCATCAAAACACTGGAACCTAAAACGCTTAACAAGTTAGCTCATCTCTACCTGGAAAAAGGGGTATTAGATAAAGCATTGGCTTACTATGATTCCTCCGCTATCCATCACAAAAGATCTTCCAATAGTTTCGGGCTGGCCGAAGCTTCTTTGGGAACCGGTAAAGTCTTTATGAAGCAAGGCAAATACAAAGAAGCGATGACCTTATTTGAAGAGACGCTTGCTGCTTCACGTAAAATGAATGCCCGCTTGCTGGAGATTGAATGCTTTAGTGAACTTTCGAAGCTGCATGAATTGCAGGGCGATTACAAGCAATCACTGAAATACTATAAGGATTATAAAACCCTTCAGGATAGTCTTTATAGCCAGGATATGCTGACGAAGTTATTCCAGGACCAGGTACAATTTGAGACCGAAACCAAAGATGTCGTTATCGCCCGACTGAGCAAAGCAAATAATCAGCGCGACTCTGAGTTGAAACGACAGGAGTTCATCCGCAACATACTGGTTGTAACTATGGCGTTGACAGCTATCCTTTTATTCACGGTATACAGAAGCGGGCAACGCAGAATTCACATCAATAAATTATTGATGGAACACCAGGATGAGATTAAGAGGCGGAGTGTAGAGCTGGAGCAACTCAACCAGGTAAAAGATAAGTTCTTCTCCATTATCTCTCATGATTTGCGTTCACCCATGAATGCGCTGTCCGCTATTCTGGATATGGTGGATAAGAAGCAAGTAACTGCGGAAGAGTTTTCGCACCTCAGCAAAGAGCTTCGCATTCAGTTTAATCACACCAAGACGTTGATCAATAATCTGCTGGACTGGACATTGCTTCAGATGGACAAGCTCAAGATTCAGGCAGAGAAGATCAACCTCAGCACAATGGTGGATGAAAACATCAAACTCCTGACTTCCCTTCACCTGAAGCAGACCGAGATGATCAATCATATCAAGCCAGGCACTATTGCTTTGGCAGATACCAATATGATCAACCTGGTCTTTCGAAATCTGATTCTGAATGGAATCAAATTCACCGAACATGGTGGTAAAATTGAAGTAGCAGCAAAAGAAGAAAAAGATCATTACGTGATTTCCGTTACCGATGATGGTGTGGGCATCGCTCCCGAAGTGCAAAGTATCCTGTTCGAAAAAACTTCGGGCTATAGCACACGCGGCACGGCCAATGAAAAAGGTACCGGCCTTGGCCTTATACTCTGCAAAGAGTTTGTAGAAAAGAATGGTGGTACTATATGGCTGGAAAGTACAATCGGAAAAGGAAGCACCTTCTACTTCACAATCAAGAAAGCATCATAAGATAACGAGATACAAATTCTGAAACTCCTTTAACAGGTATCCGGAATTTGTATCCCGTTATTACTCCCTTCTATTAATCTTGTTACCCTGTCTTTAAAGTTCTATTTTTGCTTTCATTGAAAAGTGAAAGATAAAAACACGTATTGGTCAGACATTTCTCTTACAGCAAGCTCCGTTTACACTGGGCTCAGACTTACGTTATCGCATTTACTGAAGGCCCGGAAAAGCAGGGTGCCTGTAGCCATCAAAGAATCCAACTACTTTGCATTGCAGGAAGGCATCTCCACCATTCAATATCCGCGCGAAACCATTCCTGTTCCTGACAACGGACGATATCAATTACACAATGAAATTGATGATTGCATTGTGTGTGATAAGTGTGCTAAGGTTTGTCCTGTAGATTGCATTGATATCGTACCCATCAAGTCGGCCGAAGAAATCGGAAAGACTTCGGATGGAACACCGAAGAGGATCTACGCTGCGAAGTTTGATATAGACATGGCCAAGTGTTGCTTCTGCGGACTATGTACAACGGTATGCCCTACTGAATGCCTTACCATGACAAAGAAATATGATTTCAGTGTATTCGATATACGCGATCATAATTTTGTATTTGGTGACATGACGGAAACGCAGATCCAGGAGAAAAAAGAAAACTGGGAAGAGCATCAGCGAAACAAAGCAGCTGCAGCCACTACACCACCTGTTATTACTGCCAGCGAAAATAAAACTGAATCCAGCACTACACCTCCACCTGCTACAGGAGCAAAGCCTGTGTTTCGCCCAAAGGTGATGAAGCCTGCCACACCTCCACCTGCGGAAGAAGTAAAAGAAGAGGCAACAGAAACAACAACTCCACCATCTGCTCCTGTTAAACCCGTGTTTCGTCCGAAGATGATGAAACCGGTCGTTCCTCCAATTGAGACAGCGGCAAAGGAAGAAGATAAGGCAGAAGCAAAAGAAGAGACACCACCACCGCCAGCAATCACTCCGCCAGCGCGTCCTGTATTCAGGCCAAAGATTAAACCACCTGGGCCAACTCCTCCACCTGAATCATGAGCCCGAAGGACATCAACTATTATTTCTTCCTGCTGCTCGCAGCAATTTCTGCTGTGGGAATAGTGATTGCTAAAAATGTATTGCACGCCGCACTATTACTCATCGTTTGCCTTTTATCCATTGCGGGTATTTTTGTTTTACTTCACGCTGAGTTCCTTGCTGTCACTCAGATTATGGTTTACGCAGGGGGCATTGTGATACTGATGATCTTTGGAGTCATGCTTTCCTCTCGCGTGGCAAACAAACCAATGAATGTAGAGACCGCAAGAAAAATTCCTGGTTTCCTTACCGGGGCTGGCATGTTGTTCATCATTGTTTACGCTATTAACAGCATGACTTTTTCATTCCCTACGGATACTATTTCACCAGCATCAGATAATGTACGCGACATCGGGTTTCAACTAATGAGCAGTTATGTGGCTCCGTTTGAGATAGCGGGGATATTATTATTGATCAGCCTTATCGGTGCCGCAGTTACCGCTTCATTCCTCATAAAAAAACACTGATGGCCATTGAGCACTTACTTTATCTCAGCGCTTTCCTGTTTTCGACAGGTCTCATCATCATTGTTACCAAACGGAATGCGATCATGATGCTGCTGGGCATTGAGCTGATGTTGAATGCGGCCAATCTCAATCTGGTTGCCTTTGGTTATAATGGAAAGATGGAAGGTCAGATGCTTGCCTTATTCATCATTATTGTAGCGGTGTGTGAAGCAGCGGTAGGCATGGCCATCGTACTTCGGGTGTATCACTATTACACTACGTCTGTCCCTGATGATATCAGTAATCTAAAAGAACAAAAGTGACCGCTGACGAAACTTTATGGGTTATTCGCCTTGCTCTCGTTGCCTGGACATTGCCTGTTATCTCTTTCGTTGCTTTGCTCTTCATTCCTTCAGGATCAAAAAAAAGCATCCCGCTTGTCAGTTCATCGCTTCTCTTCATTGCATTTCTTAGTTCCGCTTTTGTATTGATATCCGTTTGGAACAATCCACCTGTATTGATCACATGGACCTGGTTTACATTGAATGGAATCGAAAATAATGGCCAGCTGCGCATCGACAACTTAAGTGCACTGATGCTGCTTGTGGTCAACTTCATTTCCTTACTCGTTCACCTTTTCTCATCGGCATACATGCGTGATGATGCAGGATTGAAGCGTTATTATTCCATACTCGGCTTCTTTACTTTCTCCATGCTGGGAATTGTATTGTCGGATAATTTATTAGTCACGTTTTTCTTCTGGGAGCTGGTTGGCTTCTCTTCGTATCTGTTAATCGGTCATTGGCGTGAAAAACCGGAAGCAGGAGCTGCAGCAACTAAAGCATTCCTTTTCAATCGTATTGGTGATGCGGGATTTCTGATTGCCATCGGACTGCTATGGTCACACTTCCATTCGCTCCATTTCGAAACCATTGCCCGGGCAACAGCAGCCATCGATCCAACAGTATTAACATGGATAAGCGTGCTGCTCTTCTGCGGAGTGATCGGTAAGTCAGCACAGTTTCCTTTGTCCACCTGGTTGCCCGATGCCATGGAAGGCCCAACACCTGTATCGGCATTGATACACGCAGCAACAATGGTGGCAGCCGGAGTATTTCTGATGGCGCGCATTTATTTTCTATTCACACCAACTGCATTGATCGTGGTTTCAGTCATCGGATCAATCACGGCTTTGTGGGGAGCATTCGGGGCACTGAAAGCACTCGACATCAAAAAGATTCTTGCCTATTCTACTGTATCACAACTTGGGTTCATGATCTTAGGTATGGGAAGCGGCTCCTTCAGCGGAAGCATCATGCACTTGTTCACGCATGCTTTTTTTAAAGCGTGTTTGTTTCTTGGTGCGGGTGCAATCATCCACTATCTGCATCATGTTCAACACAAAACGAATACTCATTTCGATGTGCAGGACATTCGTAACATGGGTGGCCTGCGCAAACATCTTCCTCATACGTTCATTGCATTCCTGATCGCAGGTGCATCGTTGTCAGGTATACCTCTGCTCTCCGGGTTTGTTTCCAAGGATGCTATTTTAACACAGTTATTTTATAACGCACAAAATGGAAACACTGCGGGATGGCTGTTTCTATCCGTTGCTTTCATCGTTTCTTTCCTCACGGTGTATTATACTTTTCGCATGACTTACTTTGTCTTCTTTGGCCATTGCCGCATTGCGGACGTAATGGCTGAAGTAAAAGAGGAGCAACTTCCGTGGATCCTGATTATCCCCGTAAGCATTCTGGCATTATGCTCTTTCTGGATTACGGCCTCATGGAATCCATTTGATTTTTCAGGATGGCTGCATACAGGGCTGGGTGATCCCGTTCCTCATCATCTGATCATTACGATTGTATCACTGATCTGGATCGTGCTGGCCGTTGCTTTCGCTTACTTCAATCTGAGAAACAAACATTTGTGGTCGCCCATCAAATACTTTCCTGATCTCGATCACTTTTACTCCATCAGTGTACTCAAGCTTATTCTTCAACTAAGTCGATTTACTTACTACTTCGACAAAAAATGGATTGACGGCAGCATTCATGTTGCCGTGTATACCCAGGTAACGATTGCCAAAGTAGTTGTGCTCTGTGATCGTATTCTCATCGATGGCTCTGTAAATGGCATCGCTCGTCTTGCAGGAGGTGTTGGCTCTATCACCCGTTCGTTAGCCAACGGAAAAATACAGTCGTACATTCTTTGGGCTACGGCTTCGCTTGTTATTTTTATACTTTGGATTTTGCTTTCCTGACCCTTTACATGAAGCACCTACTCTCTTTACTTATATTCATTCCTGTAGCAGCTGCATTCATTGGCTTATTGATTCCCTCTGCGAAGAAAAACACATTCAAGTACATCACCCTCGCGGTAAGTCTTATCCAGTTTGTACTCTTATTGTTTATCATCAATGAGTATCAGACGGTCAATACTGAATTCAGATTAGTAGAGCAAACTTCCTGGATCACCTTAGATCTCGGAGCCTGGGGCACATTACAATCAGACTATTTTATCGGACTTGATGGGTTGAGCTTGCCCCTCGTTGCATTGTCTGTATTTATCATACTGATTGCTACGCTTTCGTCATGGAACATCGATCAAAAGGTAAAAGGGTATTTCACCTTACTCCTCATTTTAAATGGCGCTATCATCGGCAGTTTCTGTGCGCTCGACTTCCTGCTGTTCTATGTATTCTTTGAATTCATGCTGCTGCCCATGTATTTCCTTATCGGGATATGGGGCGGACCAAAACGCGAGTATGCATCGATCAAGTTTTTCCTTTACACATTACTGGGCTCTATCTTCATTTTAATTGTGATGATCGGACTTTACATTTCAGTGCAGGATCCTTCTTCCTCCGATCAGCTCATTCATACATTCAGTATTGTCCATATGAAGAATGGAAACTTCATTGACGGATCTGTTCTTCATCCATTAGCTACGGAATCATTAGGGTCACTTACATTCAGAGGCTGGGCATTCTTACTGTTATTTTTTGGCTTCGCTATTAAACTACCGGTAGTACCCCTTCACACCTGGCTACCCGATGCACACGTGCAGGCACCCACACCTATCTCCATTATTCTTGCTGCATTGCTACTCAAAGTAGGTGCTTACGGATTAGCACGAATTGTATGGCCCATCTTCCCTGACCAGGTTATTTACTTTCACTGGATGATCAGCTTCATTGCTATTGTGTCCATCCTCTATGGAGCACTCAATGCGATGGCATCAAAAGATTTAAAAATTCTAATCGCTTACTCATCAGTATCACACATGGGGTTTGTATTGCTTGGACTTGCTTCCGGCACTACCGAAGGAATCAGCGGAGCTGTTTACCAGATGTTCAGTCATGGCATTATCTCTGCGTTGTTGTTTGCTCTGGCTGGTGTACTGTACGACCGCACGCACGACCGCATGATTATTAACTATTCAGGTTTATCATCGAAGATGCCTGTCTATTTTTCGTTTGTGCTCATTGGGTTCTTTGCCTCTTTAGGATTACCAGGTTTCTCCGGTTTCATTGCTGAGATCATGGTCTTTCTGGGCGCTTTCAAATCGGCCAGCACCAATCATCTGGTGCCTGCATGGATGGCGATACTCTCTGTTTCCGGACTGATACTCGGTGCTGCTTATTATCTGTGGACGATTCAACGCATGTTCTTCGGAAAGTTTGCAGACAAAACAAACAGTGCGCTTCCTGATCTTGACCGAAGGGAGTTGTTGATTTTAATTCCATTGGCTGCTGCGGCTTTGGTGTTTGGCATCTTCCCGCAATCGCTCATTGATATCATCAATCCATTTGCAAAGCAACTGACGGAACTGTTTGCTTCACTCACCAATCCTCACTGACGTGCAACTCTCACTCACCGATCAGCTTCAATGGATTGCCGACAGCACTTCGATACTCGCACCGGAATTAATTTTAGGCGCAGGCATTCTTGCTCTCATTCTTCTCAACATTTTCAGGGTTGTTAATTTCAAACTATATGCTGCGGCTGCTATCACTTCTGTTACGCTTTCTGGTTTAGCTGTTTTACTTCATTGGCACACTGATCCGATTTCACTTTTCAATTACCTGCTTCGCGCAGATGATTTTTCATCGGCATACAAAGTAATGTTTGCTATTGGTGCACTGCTCACTTTTCTCATGAGCTTGTCTTCGGTGGGGATAAACAAGCCCGCAGAATATTTTTCGTTGTTACTTGCTGCCACGCTGGGCGCTAATCTGCTGGTGATGAGTACCAGCTTTATTACCGTTATTCTTTCGCTGGAGTTAATATCGATTAGCTCGTATGTGCTGGCAGGATTTCATTTTACAAAATCGGGAGCTGAAGGAAGCCTGAAGTATTTCCTGTTTGGATCAGCAGCTACTGCCATCATGATTTATGGCATATCGCTGCTGTTTGGCATCAGCGGCACTTTAAATTTTACTTCCAGTGAGTTTGTCAGTCATCTCATCGCACAACATTCTCCTTTGGTTATTCTATCCGGCTTCTTTATCCTCGCTGGCTTTTTATTTAAAGCGTCAGCAGCTCCTTTTCATCTATGGGCTCCTGATGTATATGAGGCGGCTCCGCTTCCGGTAGTTGCCTTTTTATCTGTTGTGCCTAAGCTGGCAGGGATAGCGGCACTATTAAAATTCACACTTGCTATCAACCTGTTCGGTCAATCCTTTTTCGATTGGCAAACCGTGATTGCAGCGGTGGCTATTCTATCTATTGTGCTGGGCAATCTTTCAGCGCTCGCTCAAAAAGAAGCAAAGCGAATGATGGCGTACTCTTCCATCGCGCAAGCAGGATTTTTGATTGCCGCCATGGCGCCACTTTCATTGCAATCGATGCAGTTCCTTATTTTCTATTCGGCCGTGTTCCTGATCATGAACTTTGCAGTTTTCATTATACTTCAGCAGTTTGAACTCAATTACAAAACCACACACATTCATGCTCTTGGCGGATTGGGGAAACCGGCATTGCTGCCTTCTGTTATCTTAACCATTGCATTGATCGCGCTCACGGGCCTTCCCCCAACGGCAGGATTTACGGCCAAACTATTTATTTTCTCATCGATATGGGAAGCATTTACCGGAAACGGGAAAAGCATCCTGATCTGGCTGCTGCTCATCGGGTTATTAAATACTGTTATTTCCCTGTTTTTCTATCTTAAAATTCCATTTTATCTCTTTATCAGAGCGAATACACTGACCGAACCCGCCCCGGCAAAATCTTTCACTTTAGCTAATCTTTTGGGCCTTGTTCTTGTTATAGCGCTGTTAGTCCTTTTCTTTTATCCGGCCCTGTTGATGGGTTGGCTGAATAGGATTAACTTTGTCCTTTGATTCGTTTGGGTAATGTGGGTTGAGTAACGAATTCGTTCTTCTTCCGCAGGCAAAACGAACCATCGGGATTACGTTTAACGAATAACCGAACAATGAGCGATCAGATTCTCCATGAATGCGGAATAGCTTTAGTCAGGCTCCGCAAACCCCTGTCTTATTATATTGAAAAGTACGGCACTGCCTACGCAATGAATAAGATGTACATCCTGATGGAAAAACAACATAACCGCGGACAGGATGGAGCGGGGATCGCCAACATCAAGATCGATCAGAAGCCCGGCTTCCGTTACATCAGCCGCTACCGATCCATGAAGCCTCAACCGGTGGCTCATCTTTTCAAAAAAATCGGTAAGAAATACGATAAAGCGCAGAAAGAAGGCAAGGATAAATTCCGCGATGAAAACTGGCTGAAAGAAAAAGTGGCTTTCACCGGAGAATTGTGGTTAGGACATTTGCGCTACGGAACACACGGCAACAACAGCATTGAAAGTGTTCACCCTTTTCTGAGACAAAATAACTGGAGAAGCCGTAACCTGGTCATGGCCGGTAACTTCAACATGACTAACGTGGATGAACTCTTCAACATCCTGGTAGAGTTAGGTCAGCACCCGAAAGAAAAAGTAGATACCGTTACGGTAATGGAAAAGATCGGCCACTTCCTCGATGAAGAAGTGCAGACACTTTTCAACGAATACAAAGATCAATACAGCAACCGCGAAGTCTCAGATATCATTGAAGACGAAATCAACATACAACGTGTATTAAGACGCGCCTGTAAAGATTTCGATGGCGGATATGCTATGGCGGGATTAACTGGTTCAGGCTCTGCTTTTGTAGTGAGAGATCCTGCTGGTATTCGTCCTGCGTATTATTATGCCGATGATGAAATTGTAGTAGTTGCTTCTGAGAAACCTGCGATCAAAGCAGCATTCAATATTGATTACAACCAGATTGAAGAAATACTTCCGGGCCATGCATTGATCGTGAGCAAGAGCGGTGACTATGCACAGCACCAGATCATCAAGCCACTGGAGAAAAGATCGTGCAGCTTTGAGCGTGTGTACTTCTCAAGAGGTACGGATCCGGAAATCTACCAGGAAAGAAAGCAACTTGGTCGCTTACTCGTTCCGCAGATTTTAAAGTCCATCAATTTCGATTTAAAGAATACGGTATTCTCTTACATACCTAATACAGCAGAGACTGCCTTTCTGGGTATGATGGCCGGTGTGGAAGATTACCTGGTGAGCAAACAGAAAGACATCATCATAGACGGCAAGCCTTCGGTTGATTCACTGGAAGACATTCTTTCTTTCCGCCCGCGCATAGAAAAAATTGTATTGAAAGATGCCAAGCTGAGAACGTTCATCACCGATGACAGCCATCGCGATGAACTGGTGGCGCATGTGTATGACACTACCTATGAAGTAGTAAACAAAGGAAAAGATACGTTAGTCATTCTGGACGATTCGATTGTACGCGGCACAACATTGGAGAAAAGCATTTTGAAGATGCTTGATCGCCTGGAGCCAAAGAAAGTAGTCATCGTTTCATCAGCACCACAAATACGTTTCCCTGATTGCTATGGAATTGACATGAGCCGCATGGGTGACTTCGTTGCCTTCCGCGCCATGGTGCAATTGCTGAAAGAGCAAGGAAAAGATTACCTGCTGGGTGAAGTGTACGAACAATGCCAGCGTTCCGAATCGGAAGAGCAGCCGGAGAACTATGTGAAGAAGCTATATGAGCAATTCAAGTATGAAGAGATCTCTGAAAAGATTGCTGACATTGTGAAACCAGTTGGCATGACAGCTGAAGTAGAAGTGGTTTTCCAAACGGTAGATAATCTACATAAAGCCATTCCTAATCATAGTGGAGATTGGTACTTCACAGGAAACTTCCCTACACTTGGTGGAGTGCGCATAGCAAATCGTGCTTACGTAAACTACATGGATGGAAAGCTGGTGAGGGCATATTGATTGTTATAGTTCAGCAATCAAAGGCTTAGTTCTTTCTTCTTTCTGTTTATTAGCCGATCAAATTCATCGGGTAATTTCTTATTGAAGAGAGTAAAGGAAATGCTATAGGGAGCAATGAAATACGTTTTGCCATTGGCATCCATCTCGTAAACGTCCAGTATCGATTTATATTCCAGATAGGTAATGTCCATCCATGATATAACCGTCTGCGAATTCACTATTAAAATTGATTCATTACTGATCTCCACCTCAATAATTTTACTGGTAAGGAAAAAATAAATCAGCAACGAGATTATAACCGGAATAAGGTATCCGTATTGAATACTATCTTCATTCACCCAATCATGTATAAAGTCAATAATGAAGGTGATGAATGAAAGAGGCCCATATTTTTTTATTAAATACTGTGGCCGGTTACTATACGAAGTCATGCTGAGTTTATCTTATCAGCTGTATATACCCTTTATAATCTTTTGATTTACGATACATGTTTATCAAATGATAGTAGTAAACACCTGTTGACATATCTTTTCCTTCCCAGTCATTTTTGTATTCCTGGCCTTTATACACCTGCTGTCCCCAGCGGTTGTACACGCGTAGTTCCCAAAAACCTTTTTCCACGTCTTCAATCCAGAAGGTGGCATTGAGCTGATCATCTCCGTTAGGTGTAAATACATTAGGAATCATTTTCACATCTCCCTGTACGAGAATATCTTTTTCCATCACGCCTGCGCACCCATCACTTGTATACCCTGACAGTACAACGTGATGCGTTCCATATACATCGAACGCCTTTTCAATCGTACTGCTACCAGGAGTTTCTTCTTCATCAAACTTCCACACCAGGTCAAGCTGTTCTTTTAAGGAAGCGGTAAACACGATTACCTCTTTTTCAAACGGATACTCCGGATCAAAATCAAAGTCTACTTCCGGTTTTCCTTTAACATCTACTTTCTTTCCTTTTCCTACCACTACTTTGCATCCTTTATTGTCTACTAAAGTGAGTGATAGATTAGCAGGCGCCGGATTAGAATAGGTATGTGACACTTCACTCTTGTCGGTATCCAATACTGTACCATCACCAAAATCCCATATGTATTTAGCTGTATTGGTTGCTGTGGCCACAAAAGAGATCGCATCATTCACACAGGTGTATTGAGTAGTAACAGCAAAGTCGCCATACGGCCCGCCCAGTGAAACAAGGCCATCTACTTTATACTTAGCGGAACAACCTGCATAGTTCACCACTTCTAAAGTAACATCATAGATACCGGGTATCTGGTAGGTGTTAACCGGGTTTCGCAGAACAGAGGATTGTCCATCACCAAAATTCCACGACCATGTGGTAACATCAGCGGACGATTTATCTTTGAATGTAGTTATTAACGGAGGGCATTCAGCTGAAGTCTGTAATGCTTCAAAGTCAGCAGTGGGTTGCAATACTTCAAGAAAATTTGTTTTCACAATTGATTTTTCACATCCGTATTGATCGGTTGCCTTTAACGTTACCGTGTATTTTCCAGGTGCTGTGTACCTCATCGTCGGGGTAGGACTTGTTAATGTTTTTGTGTTTCCAAAATCCCATAAGAAAGTCTGTGCCAATGTAGATTTGTTCAGGAAAGTAATGACTTCATCCACACAAATTGCACTCTTGGGGGCAGAGAAATCAGGAGCCGGATTAGTAAACACGATTGCATCGGTAAGTAAGATCGAGCAGGTTGCTTCAGCGTTTTGCAACGTCAGTCGCACCGGGTAGGAGCCCAGTTGATGATAAACATGCTGTGGATTCTGATCTGTTGATGTTGTCTGATCACCAAAATCCCATAGCCAGCTTTGAATAGCCGGTGAAGCCTGAGATGCATCGTTGAAATTAACCGTAAGATCAGTGCATGTGCTGGTAGCCGTTGAGCCAAATGCGCCCTGAATATTCGCTACTTTGATGGGAATAATTTTAGTGTCGGAGCATTGATCGGAATCTGTTACCGTGAGTGACACATTATAATCACCCGGAGTATCAAAAGCCTTTACAGGATTCGTCAATTGCGATGTGGTTCCATCTTTAAAATCCCACGCCCACGAAACAGCAAACTCCGATTGATCAGTAAACGCGACCAGATTGTTTTTACATACCGGGTTAGCTGCCGGTGTGAAATCGGATCTGATATCCTGAATGATCACACGCGATGAATCTTTTACTGTACATCCTGTTACCAGGCTTTTAATAGTCAGTTTTACATTATACTCACCCGTTGCCTGGAAATGATGCGGTGTACTGGTCACATTATTATTGGTGGTTCCGTCTCCAAAATCCCAGACAAACTCTGTGAAATCTTTTGAGGTATTGACCAGCATAATGTCATACGGATTAGCGCAGTCCTTCACCACAGCAAACTCTAGGAACGGATCTTTCACTTTAATCAGCTGAGTCTTTATGATCTTATCACTACACCCCGCATTCTTGGCAGTCAGCGTTACGGTGTAGGTTCCCGGTTCCTTATAGATATGCTCGGGGCTCATTGCGTTGTCCGTTGAGTTATCGCCAAAATCCCAGCACCAGAAATCGGAGGACACGGAGGTGTTTGTAAACGCTATTTTCTCATTCACACATACCTCTGTTTTGTTCACTGAGAAATTGGCTTTGGGTGCAGTAGCGGATACCTTCACTACTGCACGAGCGGTGTCGCGGCAGTTCAACGAGTTAACCACTATTAACATCACATTGTATGTGCCCGCTGCGGTATAGGTATGGGAAGGTGATTCAAGTGATGAGTTGGTATTGTCACCAAAAGTCCACCGTATGGAGTTCAGTGGAAGCGTGCTTATTGTATTGTTCTTGAATAGTATTGTAAAAGGGGCACAGCCTGCAAGCGAAGGCTCATCACATGAATTTGCTTTATCAGGCAAAATAGAGGCCACCGGATTACCATGAACCGTTACCTCTTTTTCAATACTAATCGGGCAATTCAATTCATTGTATGCAGTAAGCTTCACTGTATACACACCTGCTGCTGCATAAACATGAACAGGCGCATTCTCAAAAGTAGTAGCGTTGTCACCAAAATTCCAGGCAAACGAACCAGCGAATTTGGATTTATTTTCGAAAGTAATTTTCCTGCCGCAGGCTTCTGTTGTTGCAAAATCAGGAATGGGATCAAACAACACTTCTACCCGCTTCACTACAGACACTTCACATCCGGAAGGAAGCGAAGCTATGAGCGTTACATTTTTGAACCCGGGCTGAGTATATTTTACGGATGTATTCAAATCCGAAGATTGAGAGCCATTGCCCAGATCCCACAGATGAGCTGTTACCGGTACACTGATTTGATTCGTAACTGTTATTTCCTGTCCAATGCAGGCCTTGATTGCCGACAATGAAAAATTAACTCCAGGTTCGTTACCAATGGTGATAAAGGCCGGCTTATTGAGTGTGGCCGAACATCCGTCTCCATCTGTAGCAGTAAGTGATACGTCAAAATTATTTGCAGTAGTAAAAATATGTGAAGGAGCGGGTGTGTTTACAACAGGTGTCTGATCTCCGAAATTCCATTGATAACTTAGCGGAGCCTTGCCAGTAGTGTTATTGCTGAAATTAACAGAAGCCGGTGCCTGACAAAAATTGGTCGTGTTTGCATTAAAGTTAACAGCAGGTCCTTTCGCATTGATCAATGCACTTTTAACTACCGATGTGTGACAACCGTATTGATTGGTAACTGTAAGCGTAACGGAATAAGTAGAAGGGATAGTGTACACATGAGCGGGTGATGTACCAGCATTGCTATCTCCATCACCAAACACCCAACTGTTAGAAGTAATAGCACCTGATCCTGCCGTGGAGCTATTGGTAAATGTTACGTTGAGTGGAGTACAACCTGACGTAACATTGGGAGTAAAGTTTACATTTGGATTTTCGTAGACGACAATGTAATCCGTTCTTGTTTTTGTTACCGATCCATTAATAGTCAATGAAACGGTATAGACCCCTGGGTGAGTATAAACGGCATCAGCAGGACTTTGGACTGTAGATGTATTACCATTCCCGAAATTCCATAACCAGGAAGTGGCACCTACAGATGTATCCGTAAAATGAACAACTAACGAAGGTGGGCATCCTGTTAATACATCTCCATGAAAATCAGCAGTCTGGGCAATGGAGAATAATGGAGTGAGGTAAAGCAATGCGCCTAAGACAAAGACGTATTTTTTCAATGAGTTCATTATCAATTGGTAGTTGGGGCAGATTCAAAAACGATTCATGGGTAGAAACGGAGGCGGGTAACCATTCCATTTGTCAAAATAGTAAGTTATAAATCGTTTTTACAGAATTATTTCATGAAAGGTAAAAATCGAAGGGATTTTCATTCATGCACTTGAAATGTCCTTTCGGGCATTTGCTGTAGCCAATCTTGGAGCATGGCCTGCAGGACAGGTTATTATTTTCCAAGGAAGTATAGCGCGTGCGATAAGGATACATGCCAAAGTCAGGAACGGTGTTGCCCCAGATGCTGAATACTTCTTTCTTAAATGCAGCAGCCACGTGCATCAAACCCGTATCGTGCGCAAAGACAACGCGTGCCTGCTTCACCAGGCTTGAGGACTGATTCAGATTATACTTTCCACATGCATTGTAGATGATTGTTTTGCCTGCTCCGTTATTAACTGGCACTTCTGAATATTTTTTGGTTTCGAAATAACTGCTGATGTGCTCCCCATTTGCTGCATCTTCTTTTCCTCCCAGTAGCACAATAGGTCGATTGATTTTCTCACAAAGTTCAATCATCCTGTTCAAAGGAAGTTTTTTAGTGGCGTGCTGGGCACCGAGCACATAAGCCACATACCCCTGGCGATGTGTTTCCGGAAGCCAGTTCATGGGCACTACATCTTTCTCCGGTATAAAATAATCCAGCCCCAATGAATCATTTTTGATGCCCAGCTTTTGGGTTGTTTCCAGGTAGCGATCTACAATATGCACATCGGGCATCTTATTGATTTTCAAATTTACAAGCAGCCATTTTTTCCAATTCAGCTTATTGAAGCTATAAGATTTCACTCCCAGCGCCGACTTGATAATTTTAGTACGCAGGTTATGATGAAGATCGATGATGTAATCAAAATTCTCTTTTCTGAGCTCGGCAACAAATTGCCAAATGCCACCGGTGAGGTAGTGCATTTTATCGATGTAGGGATTCTCTTCGAAAAGTGTTTTAAAACCAGGTTTGGTGGCATAGTGGATCTCGGCATCATCGAGCTGGGTTTTCAGGCAACGCACCACGGGTGTGGTGAGGACAATATCGCCTATGGAAGAAAAACGGATGACTAATATTT
>NNBV01001431.1_pt1 | contig 39099 bp, 28 predicted proteins | sample 1173771 | NCBI WGS metagenome assembly NNBV01 (sample SAMN07173938, study PRJNA388173) | plant metagenome | isolation source: symbiotic tissue sample KVS11 | place: Norway: Troms, Kvaloya island | reverse complement strand
GTGATTGTTGATGAGGATGTAGGGTGTGTGTGTTGTTGTGAGTCAGTGAGGTTACATAGTTGCTATGACTAGCAGTGGGGGGAGAACGAGTGGGGGGGGGGGTGGGTGGGTAGGGGGGGGGAGAGAGGGGGGGGGGGGGTGTGGCGGGGGGTGTGGGAGCGGGGCTGGGGGCCGGGGTGGAAAGCGCCGCGGCGTGTGCGTCGGCCGGCTTGGCTGGCGTGGCACCCAGCCGCTTGTGCGCGATGCGCCGCTCCAGCCACTGCGCCAGTTGCGTGAGGCTGAAGCACACGACGTAGTAGGTCAGCGCCAGAATGAAGAACACCTGGAACGGCTTGGTCAGCAGCTGGTTGTTGATCTGGTTGGCCGCGAAGGTGAGTTCCTGCACATTGATCACGTAGCCCAGCGTGGTCTCCTTGATGGTGGAGATGAACTGGCTCAGCATGCTGGGCAGCATGTTGTAGAGCGCCTGCGGCAGGATCACGAACCACATGGTGCCCAGGTGGCTGTGGCCCAGCGCACGCGCCGCCTCGCCCTGCCCCTTGGGCAGCGACTGGATGCCGGCGCGCACCACCTCCGACAGGTAGGCGCCTTCGTAGATCACCAGCGTGCACAGCATGGTGGTGAAGCCCGACACGTCGCGCCCGATGAGGATGGGCACCAAGAAGTACACCCACAGAATCACCATGAGCAGCGGCACGCCGCGCACCACGTACACCAGCACCGTGGCCGGCCAGCGCATCGCGCGCCACGGTGAGAGCCGCGCCAGCGCCAGCAGCACCGACAGCGGAAAGGCCAGCACGATGCCCAGCACCGACAGGATGAGCGTGGCGGCAATGCCGCCGAGCGGGCCGCTGGGGTACTGGCCGACCAGCAGCAGCAGCCAGTTGTCGCGCAGAATTTCGTAGACGCTGTACATCGTGTGCCTCGGTTGCCTGCTCGTTACCTTGCACCGACGATGCGGTAGCGCCGCGCCAGCCAGCCGCCCACCGCCATGATGAGCAGCGAGCACACCAGGTACAGCACCGTGGCCACGCTGTAGGCCTCGAAGGTGCGAAAGCTCTGGCTCTCGATTTCCTTCACCGCATGCGTGAGCTCGGCCACGCCGATGGCCATGGCCAGGCTGCTGTTCTTGAACAGCGACACGCTGTGGTTCACCAGCGCCGGCACCGCGTTGCGGATGGCCTGGGGCAGCATCACGTGGCGCATCGAGCCGATGTAGCCGTGGCCCAGCGCACGCGCGGCCTCGGCCTGCCCGGGGGGAATGGCGCGCAGGCCGGAGCGCATGTCTTCGCTGAAGTAGGCGGCCTGGCACAGGCCCAGCGCCAGGATCGACAGCAGCGTCTCGGCGTTGTGCACCGACAGCCAGCCCTGCAGCGCGTCGGGCAGCAGGCTGAAGATGCCGAAGTACCAGAACATCAGCTGCACCAGCGTGGGCACGTTGCGGTGGTAGGAAACGTAGGCCGCCACCACGCGCTCCGCAATCGGGTTGGCGGTGAGCCGCACCACCAGCAGCACCACGGCCATGGCCATGGCAAGCAGCCAGGAGCCCGCGGCAATCTTCAGCGTCTCCTGCAGGCCGTGCAGCAGCATGGCGCCGAACTCGGGCTTCAGCAGGATCGCCAGCAGGTCGAAGTCCTTCATGCGGGTGGTTCCTTTTGCTTGGGCTCGAGTGGCGGGCTGGGCTGGCTGAGGGGGGAAGCGCAGCTCAGGCCTGCGGCACGTGCGGCACGTGCGGCACGTGCGTCGCTTGCGGCGATTCAGGCCGCGTGGTCGACAGCCCGCCGGGCACCTGCAGCGTGGGCGTGATTTCCATGTGGCCCACGTTCACCGCAATGGGCGCGGCAATGGCGAACGCGATGGCGTTGGCAATGTCTTCGGCCTGCGGCAGCTCGAAGCCTTCGACGAAGCGCTTGTGGGTGTCTTCGGAGTCGCCGTGCACATGCGCAAAGATGTCGGTGGCCACGCGCCCGGGGCAGATTTCGGTCACGCGCACGCGCTTGCCGAACACGTCGATGCGCAGCTGGCGCGACAGCATGCTCACCGCCGCCTTGGTCGCGTGGTAGGTGCTGTTGCCGCCGAAGTTGTAGGCCGCGGCAATGGAGCTGATGTTGACAACGTGGCCGCGGTCGCGCGCGGCCATGCCGGGCACCACCAGCCGGCACAGGTGCAGCACGGCGCGCAGGTTCACGTCCACCAGCAGGTCGATGCCTTCGGCGTCGGCCTTCAGGATGGAGCCGGGGCGGTCGACGCCGGCGTTGTTGACCAGCACGTCGAACTCGACTTCCTGCGCGAGCCGCGTCACGGCGGCAAGGTCGCTCACGTCGATGGCGTGCGGCACGCAGCCGGTGCGCGCGGCCAGCTCGGCCAGCTTGTCGGCGCTGCGCGCGAGCGCATGCACCTTCAGGCCTTCCTTGCTCAGGCGCTCGACCACGGCGGCGCCGATGCCCGAGGAGGCGCCTGTCACCAGCGCGGTCTTGTAGTCGGAAAACGGCATCTTGGGTTCTTTCGTTGGAGCGGCAGAAGACTGCCTGGAATTCACTGTATCGAGGGCCCGCGCGCGGCGCCAAGACGGATTGACTGTGGAGCGATAAGCCGCCCTTATGTCGCCGTCATGTCCGCCTCATGTCGCTTGCCATTCGTGCATATGACCGTGCATGCGACCAAGGGTAAGCACCATGTTCGTGCCCCGATGCATCAAACCGTTTGTTTGGAGATCGCCACCACGCGCCCCGCCTGCTCCACCACCTCGCGCACGGCGCGCGCCAGCGCCACTGCGCCGGGCGTGTCGCCGTGCAGCAGGATCGAATGCACGCGCATCGGGATCTTCTTGCCGGTGTAGCTGGTGACCGTGCCGTCTTCGAGCAACTGGCGCACGCGGGCCAGCACGGCATGGCGGTCGTGGATGACGGCGTCGGGCAGCTTGCGCGGCACCAGCAGGCCGTCGTCGCCGCAGGCGCGGTCGGCCAGAAAGGTGGTGCGCACGCGCAGGCCGCAGCGTTCGGCCGCGCCTTCGATGGCGGCGCTGGCCGAGGTGCTGACGGTGAGCGAGGGGTCGAAGTCGGCCACGGCGCGCACCAGCGGCTCGGCCAGCGCGGCGTCGGCCGCGGCCATGTTGCCGAGCGCGCCATGAAAGCTCATGTGCGTCATGCGGTGGCCGGCAGTGCGCGCCATGCCGTCCAGCGCGCTCAGTTGGTAGAGCACATACGCCACAAGCTCCTTGGTCTCGATCTGCATGGGCCGCCGCCCGAACCCCACGAGGTCGGGAAAGCCCACATGCGCGCCCACATCGACGCCGCGCTGGCGCGCCATGCGCACGGTGCGGTCCATGATGACGGGGTCGCCGGCGTGGAAGCCGCAGGCGACGTTGGCGGACGACACGATGTCGAGCAGCGCCTCGTCCTCGCCCATGCGCCAGGGTCCGAAGCCTTCGCCGAGGTCTGCGTTGAGGTCGATGTCCATGGGGTGCGTCCTTGGGTCGGGGGTCAGAGGGGCTGTAGCGGGTACAGGTCGATCAGCAACGTGCCGTAGCCGACGGTGGTGGCATCGTTCACGTGGATGCGGTCGACGAGGCCGGCTTGCGGTGCTGTCACGGGCAGCAGCAGCGGGCCGATCTTCAGCAGGCCTAGCGGTTGGCCGGCTTCCACGCGCTGGCCAGGTCGCACCAGCGGTGTGTTGGACAGGGGGTGCGCGTGCAGGAACACGCCGAGTGAAGGGGCGTGGATTGGCAGTGGCTCTTGCTCTTCTTGGAGTTCGATGACTTCTTTGCCTTGTCGGGCCAGGCGCAGGGTTCCTTGCGGGGTGCGCAGTTCGAGCAGGCCTATGTCTGTGTCGGCCAGCAATTTCGCCAGTTCCAGGACTTGCAGGGTCATTGCTTTGGCTCCTGCGTTTGCTTCGTCCTTGGACTTTCAGGGCGGGTGCACAGGCCGCCGGGTACTCCCCTCCGCGAATGTCCCCCGCTTCGCTCCTCCTTTATTTCGCTGCGGGGAGTACCCGACGCCCTGTGCACTGGGCACGCTCTGTGTGCTCGCCGATCCACTGCGGCTCTGAACTCGCTCACGCCGATGGGGTGCCTTGCGCAGCGAAATAAAGGAGGAGGGGCGAAGCCCCGGCGGACATTCGCGGAGCAAGGTACCCCGTCGGCGTGGGCGCGCCCTGAACGGCTCCCGCATTCAAAGCCGTGCGAGAGGGAACGCAGTCGTGCCCCCACCCCGGCCCTCCCCCGGGAGGGGAGGGAGAAATACAAGCCAGGGACGTGCGCCATGCGGCTGCAAACAACGCCCACGCCGATGGGGTGCCTTGCGCAGCGAAATAAAGGAGGAGGGGCGAAGCCCCGGGGGACATTCGCGGAGCAAGGTACCCCGTCGGCGTGAGCGCGCCCTGAACGGCTCCCGCATTCAAGGCCGTGCGAGAGGGAACGCAGTCGTGCCCCCACCCCGGCCCTCCCCCGGGAGGGGAGGGAGAAATACAACCCAGGGACGTACGTCATGCGGCTGCAAACAACGCTCACGCCGATGGGGTGCCTTGCGCAGCGAAATAAAGGAGGAGGGGCGCAGCCCCGGGGGACATTCGCGGAGCAAGGTACCCCGTCGGCGTGGGCGCGCCCTGAACAAACCCCGGAGCAACAAACAACAGCAGCAGCCATCTAAGCCCCCACGGCAGCCAGAGGTGAACCACGGTGCAAGGACACCATGCGCGCCACCTTGTCCAGCCACGCACACACTTCGTCCAGGGCGTCCAGCGCTTCGTCCCATGTGGTTTCGACAAAACGCACACGCGTGCCGATGGGGGCCTGACCCAGGCGCCACATGTCGGCCTCGATGACAGTGCCGAACTTGGGGTAGCCGCCCGACGGCTGCGCGTCGCGCATCTGCACGATCGGCTGCCCGCTGTGCGGTACCTGAATGACACCCGGAACGATGCCGTGCGAACGCAGTTCCATCGGCGCAATGGGGCGCAGCGCCTCGCCTTCCAGGCGATAACCGTAACGGTCGCTCTGCGGGGTGATCTTCCACTCGCCGGCCCAGAAAGCCTGCCGCGACGCCGGCTCGAAAGCCAGGTACTCCGCCGCGGGCAGCACCCGCACCGCCGACACGCCATCGCGCTGCAACGGCAACGCCAACGCAGGCGGCACGATGCCGAAGCCGGTTCGGCAGGGTTGCCCGGCACCCGCGGCGCGCAGCACATCGCCCCGTCGCAACGCCCTGCCCTCATGACCACCGAACGCCCCACGCAACTGCGTGCTGCGCGAGCCCAGCACCTCGGGCACGTCGATGCCGCCCGCCACGCACAGCACGGCACGGCTGCCGCGCTGCACACCGCCCTGCGGCAAGCCCAGCGTCAGCACCTGGCCGGCGCGCGCCTGGTGCACCCACCAGGGCATGAGCGGCTGGTCGTCGAGCCGGGCGGCGCAGTCGGCGCCGGTGAGCGCGAAGGCGCAGTCCTGCGCGAAGCGCACCTTGAAGGGGAACACCGGCACCTCCACCGCCGCCGCGCCCAGCGCATTGCCCAGCAGCAAGTTGCCCGCGGCCAGCGCCAGGTTGTCCATGGCGCCCGAGGTGCCCACACCCCAGCGCAGGCTGCCGGTACGGCCCAGGTCCTGCACGGTGGCAAGCGCCGCCGACGAAAGAATTTCGATCATCGAACGATGCCCTCCACGCGAAAACGAATGAGGTCGCCCGGCTGCAGCATGGCGGGCGGGTCTTGCGCCGGGTCGAAGAACACCATCGACGTGCTGCCGATGGTGTTCCAGCCGCTCGGGCCGGCAGATGCCGACACGCCGGTCTGCGCGCCGCCGATCGACACCGCGCCGCCCGGAATGCTCAGCACCGGCACCTTGCGCCGCGGCGTGGCAATGCGCGCGTCCATGCCGCCCAGGTAGCAGTAACCGGGGTGGCTGCCCAGCGCATACACCGGGTAGAGCGGCGCGCTGTGCAGCGCGACGATGGCCTCCACGCTCAGGCCGGTGTGCGCCACCACGTCGGCCATGTGCGGGCCGCCCTCGCCGCCGTAGACCACGGGCAGCTCGACCACGCGGCCCTTGCGCTGCACGGCGGTGGCGCCGCGCCAGGCGTCGCACAGGCGCGCGCGCAGGGCGTCGAGCTGGCGCGGCGCGCGGGTGAAGGTGAGCATCAGGTTGTTCATGCCGGGCACGGCCTCGCGCACCTCGGGCCAGCGCTCGGCCTCGTGCGCCAGCGCCCAGATGCGCTGCTGCGACGGAAGGCTCATGCCGCCGGGCGCCTCGAACAGCAGCGCGGTGGTGCCCAGCAGGCTGATGCCGGGCTCGGTGGACGACAGTGCTTGTGGGCTCACGCCGCGCTCCTTTGCTGCAGCCAGCGTTCGAGGTGATGAATGTCGACGCCGCCGGCGGCAAAGCCGTCGTCCTGCAGCAGCGCGCGGTGCAGCGCCACGTTGGTGGCAATGCCCTCCACGCGCGTTTCGGCCAGCGCCAGGCGCATGCGCGCGAGCGCGTCGGCACGGGTGTCGCCATGCACGATGAGCTTGGCGATCATCGAGTCGTAGTACGGCGGCACGCGGTAGCCCGCGCCCGCGTGCGAGTCGACCCGCACGCCAAAGCCGCCGGGCACCTGCCAGCCGCTGATGCGGCCCGGTGCGGGCACGAAGGTGTCGGGGTTCTCGGCGTTGATGCGGCACTCGATGGCGTGGCCCTGGCAGCGCACGTCGGCCTGCGCGAACGACAGGCGCTCCCCGCGCGCCATGCGCAACTGCTGCTGCACGATGTCGATGCCGGTGGTCATTTCGGTCACCGGGTGCTCGACCTGCAGGCGCGTGTTCATCTCGATGAAATAGAAGGCGCCCTTCTCGTAGAGAAACTCGAAGGTGCCCACGCCGCAGTAGCCGATCTGGCGGCACGCGGCGGCGCAGCGCTCGCCCACCTCGGCCATCAGCGCGTCGTCGATGCCGGGCGCGGGCGCTTCTTCGATCACCTTCTGGTGACGCCGCTGCAGCGAGCAGTCGCGGCTGCCCAGCCACACGGCCTGGCCATGGCTGTCGGCCAGCACCTGCACCTCGACATGGCGCGGGTGCAGCAAGAACTTCTCGATGTAGACCTCGGGGTTGCCGAAGGCCTGGCGCGCTTCTTCGCGCGTGAGGGCCATGGCCTGCAGCAGCGCGGCTTCTTCATGCACCACGCGCATGCCGCGCCCGCCGCCGCCGCCAGCGGCCTTCACGATCACCGGGTAGCCGATGCCGCGTGCGAGCGCCAGCACGGCGGCCGAGTCTGCCGGCAGCGGCTCGTCGGGGCCGGGCACGCAGGGCACGCCGGCCTGGCGCATCGCGCGCTTGGCCGACACCTTGTCGCCCATGGTGCGGATGCACTGGGCGCTGGGGCCGATGAAGACCAGGCCGGCCTCCTCGCAGCGCGCGGCAAAGCCCGCGTTTTCCGACAGAAAGCCGTAGCCGGGGTGAATTGCCTGCGCGCCGCTCACTTCGGCGGCGAACAGCACGGCGGACTGGTTCAGGTAGCTCAGGCCCGGCGCGGCGGGGCCGATGCACAGGGCCTGGTCGGCCTGCGCGACATACATCGCGTCGCGGTCGGCCTCGGAGTGCACGACCACGGTGCGCAGGCCCAGGCCGCGGCAGGCGCGCTGAATGCGCAGGGCGATTTCGCCGCGGTTGGCAATGAGCACGGTGTCGAACATGGCGCGGGCCTGTGTCATTCGAAGCGGAACAGGGGCTGGCCTGCTTCCACTTCCTGGGCCGAGTGCACCAGCACCTGCAACACGGTGCCCGCGCGGTCGGCGCGCACCTCGTTGAACATCTTCATGGCCTCGATCACGCACAGCAACTGGCCGGCCTCCACCGCCTGGCCCGGCTGCACGAAAGGCGGCTCGCCGGGCGCGGGCTGCAGGTGCACCACGCCGTGCAAGGGGGCGAGGCCATCGGCCCGAGGCATTGGCGGTGCGGTTGCTTCTGCCATCGCGCTCGGGGCGGCCCTGCGTGCGGCGGAGGGCCTTCTCGCGTCGGATGCGGCACGCGCGCCATCCATTGCCGACAGCTTCACCAGCCGCAGCGTGCTGCCGTTCTCGCTGAACTCCAGTTCCGCCAGGTCCGATGCGGCCAAAGCGTCGATGAGCGTCTTGATCTGTTCCTGCTTCATGCCCGGGGCTGTGGTGGCCGACGCGTTCCGCGAACGCGTGACGGCATGCATGAAAGGTAACGGGCCAGGGACCGGAAGCCAAAGACGGATTGGCTGTGCCGGGATAAGGGCGGCTTATGACGCCCAGCTCATCCGGTTCAGGGCAACGCGCTCAGCTCGGGTTCGGGCGTGGAAGCAACCGTGGCGGCCAGGTCGACCACCAGCTCCAGCAGGATGTCTTTCACGGCCTGCGCGGGCTCCGACAACGGCAGGTGGTCGGACTGGCACAGCGCCAGCGGCGCCTCGATGACCGGATCGACGATGGGGAACTGCCAGGCCCCGCAGCTCGCGACCACCTCGCGCGCCATCGACGCGGGCAGGATCGTGGCGCCCAGCCCGTCGGCAATGGCGGCCGTGAGCGTGAACGCCGATTCAATCTCCGCCACCACCCGCGGCACCATGCCCGCGCGCACGAAGGCCGCGTCGACCAGCTTGCGCACCACGTTGTACGGGCGCGGCAGAAAGAGCTCGATGTCGCGCAGGTCGGCCAGCTTCACGGGTTGCGAAGGTGCCGGCATCGACGCCGGCCCCACCAGGTACAGCGGCTCCTTCAGCAGCGGCACGAACGCCAGGCCGTGAATGGCCTTGTCGCCGTACAGCACGGCCAGGTCCATGCGGCCGTTCATGATGAGTTCGCTCAGCGTGGTGCCGTAGTTCTCGTTCAGGTACAGCAGGATGCCCGGATGGCGCGCGCGCACGGTGCGCAGCAGCGGCAACGACAGCGCCGACGCGGCCGTGCCCGGCGCCAGCCCCACCGACACCTGGCCCGAGAGCCCTTCGCCGGCGGCCTCCATGTCGACACGGGCCTGCTCGCACTGGCGCAGGATGATCTGCGCATGGCGGTAGAGCACCTTGCCGGCTTCGGTTGGCGTGACGCCGCGCTTGGTGCGCACCAGCAATTGCTGGCGCACCTCGCCTTCGAGCGTGGCCAGTTGCTGGCTGAGCGCGGGCTGGGCAATGAAAAGAACTTCGGCGGCCTGCGTGAGGCTGCCGATGTCCACGATCTTCACGAAATATTTGAGGCGTCGCAGGTTCACGCCTTGTCCCCAAGCAAAACCCAAGCCTAGCACCGCACTTGCGCACTGGGTATGCGGGACCACCCGCGCAACGGCTGTGTGGGCGCGCCATAAGCTGAGCCTATACGACCAGTGCAAAACCGTCTTGGCCTCGCCAGGTCGATGTGCGTACCGTTCGGTCCATGCCCTCTTCAGCCTCTTCGAACCAGGAAGCCATGTGACCACGTCCCGCATTGCCGCCCGCGTGCGGCGCATCAAGCCCTCGCCCAGCACCTCGGCCGCCGACCGCGCCAACGAACTGCGCCGCCAGGGCAAGTCGATCGTCAACCTGGTGGTGGGCGAACCCGACTTCGACACGCCGCCCCACATCCGCCAGGCCGCGGCCGCCGCCATCGAGCGCGGCGCCACGCGCTACACGCTGATGGCCGGCACCGTGGAGCTGCGCGAGGCCATCGTGGCCAAGCTGCAGCGCGAGAACGGCCTGCGCTACGCCATGAACGAGATCATTGCCACCAGCGGCGCCAAGAGCGCGATCTACAACGCCTTTGCCATCACGCTGGAGCCGGGCGACGAGGTGATCATTCCGGCGCCCTACTGGGTGTCGTACCCCGACATGGTGCTGGCCTGCGAAGGCGTGCCCGTGACCGTGGCCTGCCCCGAGGCCCACGGCTTCAAGCTGACGCCCGCGCAGCTCGAAGCGGCCATCACGCCGCGCACGCGCTGGCTGCTGCTGAACTCGCCCAGCAACCCGACCGGCGCGAGCTACACGGCCGCCGAGTACCGCGCGCTGGCCGATGTGCTGGCGCGCCATGCGCATGTGATGGTGATGACCGACGAGATCTACGAGCACATTCGCTTCGACGGCGAGGCCACGCCGCACATCCTGGCGGTGGCACCGGGCCTGCGCGAGCGCACGCTGCTGGTGAACGGTGTCTCCAAGACCTATGCCATGACGGGCTGGCGCATCGGCTACGCGGCCGGGCCGGTGGACCTCATCAAGGCGCTGGACACGCTGCTGTCGCAGTCCACCGGCAACTGCTGCTCGGTGAGCCAGGCCGCGGCGGCCGCCGCGCTGAACGGCGACCAGAGCTTCGTGACCGAGAGCGTGGCCGTGTACAAGCAGCGGCGCGACCGCACGCTGGCGCTCATCAACGCCATTCCTGGCCTGAGCTGCGCCACGCCGCCCGGTGCGTTCTACCTGTACGTGAACTGCGGCGGCCTCATCGGCAAGACCACGCCGGAGGGCAAGCCCCTGCAGGAAGACGGCGACGTGGTGATGTACCTGCTGGAGAGCGAAGGCGTGGCCCTGGTCGCGGGCACCGCGTACGGGCTGTCGCCCTACTTTCGCCTTTCCATTGCCACGTCCATCGAGACGCTGGAAGAAGGCTGCAAGCGCATCGCGCGTGCGGTGGCCGCACTGCGCTGAGCGCGCGCACCCAATACATACAAGGACGCAACATGCCCTACAAAGCCATTCGCAAGAACCCGTCGGCCCCGCAGGTGGCGGCCAGCATCATTGCCGCGCTGCACGACATTCCGGTGGCCGCGCTCAGCGACAACATGCACCGCAACATCGGCAGCGTGGGCCTGCAGCCCTACCACCGCCCCGGCGCAAAAACGATGGCCGGCACGGCAGTGACCGTGAAGACGCGCGGCGGCGACAACTTCACCATGATGCGGGCCTTCGAGTTCTGCCGGCCCGGCGACGTGCTGGTGATCGATGCGGGCGGCGATGTGACCAACGCGGTGATCGGCGGCATCCTGTCGTTCTATGCCGCGACCATCGGCACCGTGGGCGTGGTGCTGGACGGCGCCATTCGCGACGTGGCGGAAATTCGTGCGCGCGACTATCCGGTGTATGCGCGCGGCGTGAACCACCGCGGCCCGTACAAGGACGGCCCGGGAGAAATCAACGTGCCGGTGTCGGTGGGCGGGATGGTGGTGAACCCGGGCGACATCGTGGTGGGCGACCAGGACGGCCTGATGGCGTTCCCGCGCGACGAGGCCGAGCTGTTGATAGAGAAGGCGCTTGCGCACCTGCAGACCGAGGCACGCACCATCCAGGCCATGACGGAAGGCCGCTGGGACCGGTCGTTTCTGGATGCGCTGGAAGCGCGCTGCGCCAACTGAAACCGCTCAGGCAGCCGCGGCACTTTCACTGACCCGCGCCCACAGCGCCTCGGCCACCGGCGCCATGTGCGCCACTTGGCGGTACAGGCGAATGTCCACCGGCACGCGCCAGCCGCCCTCGCCCGCGTCCAACAGCGCACCGCTGCGCAGGTCGTCCGCCACCAGGCTCATCGGCAGCCAGGCCAGGCCGCGGCCTTCGAGCGCCATGGTGCGCAGCAGCGCGGCATGGTGGGCGGTGAACACCACCTGCAGCGACGCGGCGAACTGTTTGCCGAACGCGCTGTCCTTCTCCTGCATCGCCCGCATGATCCGGCCCAGGCCGGAGGCCTCGCTGTAGGCCAGCACGGCGGGGGCTTCGACACCGCCCAGCGCGTGCAGCGGCGCGCCCTGCTTGCCGGGCGCAGACACCGGCACCAGCACGTCGCCGCTCAGGCGCTGCACCGGGTACTGCGCCTCGTCGAGCCGCCCCGGCGCGCCCGCATGGCCGTGGCACAGCACGAACTGCACGCGGCGCTGCAGCATCAGGTCTTCGCAGGCATACGAGCTGTCGGACACGGTCTGTATCGGCCCCATCTGCAGCCCGGCCTCCACGCTGCCCAGCCAGCGTGGAAAGAAGGTGAGCGACAGCACGTGCGTGGCCGCAAAGCTCAGGCTGGCGGCGTCGAGGTCGTGCGCGGCGCGGGCCTTGATGCGCGCGGCCTCCAGCCCGGCCAGCACCTCCTGCAGCAACGGCTGAAAGCGCTGGCCGGCCGCGGTCAGCGCGGTGGGGTGCGCGCTGCGGTCGAACAGGTCGACGCCCACCCACTCCTCGAGCGAGCGGATGTGCCGGCTGAACGCGGGCTGGGCGATGGAGCGGGCCTGCGCGGCGCGCGAGAAATTGCCGCTCTCGGCCAGGGCCAGGAAATCTTCCAGCCATTCCAGGTCGAGCGGTCGGTTGCCAGGGCCCATGCGCAGCGCGGTTGAATAGTTGTATGCGATTCGAGTATTGGACGGCTCGGCCCCGGCGGCAAAAGATGCACCCATTCCTGCACCTTGAACCACAACGGAGACACAGCATGCCTTCCATCGCGAATTATCGCGGGATCATTCCCGCCATTTCCTGCCCCTTCACGCCCGACCACCGCATCGACGAGCCGGCCCTGCGCAAGCTGGCCTCCTGGCTCGCCGGCCATGACGGCGTGGTGGCCGTCATGACCAACGGCCACACCGGCGAGGTGTTCTCGCTCACGCCGTCGGAGCGCGCCGAAGTGACGCGCATCGTGGCCGACGAGCTGCGCGGGCGCATGCCGGTGATCTCGTCGATCGTCTGCGAAGGCCTGGCCGAAGCCGCCGAGCACGCACGCGCCGCGCAGGCCGCGGGCGCCGTGGCGCTGGACGTGATGCCGCCTCACCACTGGCTGCGCTTCGGCTTCACGCCCGGCCATGCGCTGCAGTACTTCGAGGCCATTCACCGCGCTGCGCCCGCGCTCGACCTGGTCTGCCACGTGTACCCCGCCTGGACGCGCGCCTCGTACTCATCGCAGCTGCTGGCCGAACTGGCCCGCCTGCCCTACCTGCAGGCCTTCAAGGTCGGCCAGCGCGACATGAACAAGTACGCCCGCGACATCCAGGCGATCCGCGAGGCCGATGCGTCCAAGGCCATCCTGACCTGCCACGACGAGTACCTGCTGGCCTCGATGGTGCAGGGCGTGGACGGCGCGCTGGTCGGCTTCGCCACCTTCATTCCGCAACTGATCATCGACCTGTGGAACGCCGTGAAGGCCGGCGACCTGAAGAAGGCGATGGCGGTGCAGGCCCTCATCACGCCGCTGAAGGACGCGGTGTACGGCGGCGGCGAGCCGACCGGCGAGGCGCATGCGCGCATGAAGGGCGGCATGTTCCTGGCCGGCGTGCTCGACAACGCCACCGTGCGCCCGCCGACCGAGGCGCCGAACGCGCGCGAGATGGACGCGCTGCGCGCCGCGCTCGAGCAGGCGGGGCTGTCGAAGCGCTGAGCCCACGGGGCGGCGCTGCACACCCCAGCGGCGCCGCGCAAAAAAAACACAAGGAGACAAGAGACATGCAACGCAAACATTTCCTGCGGGCCACGCTGGCCGCCCTTGCGCTGGCCGCGGCGTCCACCGGCTTCGCCCAGACCTGGCCCAGCCGGCCGGTGCGCATGGTGATTCCGTTTCCGCCCGGCGGCACGCTCGACACCATCGGCCGCCTGCTGGCGCAGAAGCTCGGCGAGCAGACGGGCCAGACCTTCATCGTGGAGAACCGCGCCGGCGGCAACGGCATCATCGGCGCCGACGTGGTGTCGAAGGCGCCCGCCGACGGCTACACGCTGCTGTTCAACGCCTCCACCTTCACCACCGCGCCGATGACCATGAAGTCGGTGCCGTACGACGTGGTGAAGGACTTCACGCCCGTGGCGCTGGTGGCCAAGGCGCCGCTGTCGGTGGCGGTGAACAAGAACCTGCCGGTGACCGACGTGAAGTCGCTCATCGCATATGCCAAGGCGCACCCCGGCAAGATGACCTTCGCGGTAGGCTCCATCGGCTCGGCGGGCCACCTGTCGACCGAGCTGCTCAAGCGCGCGGGCGGCGGGCTGGACTACCTGATCGTGCCGTACAAGGGCACGGCGCCCGCGTTCCAGGACCTGATCGGCGGGCAGATCGACGGCTTCATCGACCCCATCCTCGGGTCGCTGCAGTACCACAAGAGCGGCATGGTGAAGGTGATCGCGGTCACCTCGGCCGCGCGCGCCACCAGCCTGCCGAACGTGCCCACGGTGGCCGAGAGCATTCCGGGCTACGAGTTCTACAGCTGGTACGGCCTGTGGGGTCCGGCGAAGCTGCCGCCGGCCGTCACGCAGCGGCTGAACGCCGAGGTCAACAAGGCACTGGGCACCGACATGCGCGAGACGCTCAATGCGCAGGGCCTGCTGCTCACGCCGGGCAGCGTGGACGAGTTCGTCAAGTTCCAGCAGGCCGACATGGAGCGCTCGCGCAAGATCATCGTGGAGGGCAACATCCATGTCGAATGAGTCCGCCCCGCATGCCGTGGTGACCGGCAGCAGCGGCGGCATCGGCCGCGCCATCGCGTCGCAGCTGCTCGCGCAAGGCTGGCGCGTGAGCGGGCTCGACCTGGCCGCGCCCACGCTGGCCCACGAAGCCTTCGCGCATGTGGCGGTGGACCTGTGCGATGCCGATGCCATGGCGCGCGCGGCAGCCGTCCTGCAGGACGCGCAGGCGCTGGTGCATGCGGCCGGCGTGCTGCGCGTGGGCCCGCTGGGCGCGCTCGACCATGCGGGCGGCGCGCTGATGTGGCGCCTGCATGTGGATGCCGCCACGCGGCTGGCCGACGCGCTCGTGCCTGCCATGGCCGCGCGCGGCCACGGGCGCGTGGTGTTCGTCGGCAGCCGCGTCGCGCAGGGCCTGCCCGGGCGCGGCCAGTACGCCGCGACCAAGGCCGCGCTGATCGCGCTCGCGCGCAGCTGGGCAGCCGAGGTGGCGGCGCAGGGCGTGACCGTCAATGTGGTGTCGCCCGGCGCCACGCAGACCTCGATGCTGCAGGACCCGGCGCGCGCGGGCAGCGCACCGCGCCTGCCGCCCATCGGCCGGCTGATCCAGCCCGAGGAAATCGCCGCGCTCGTGGGCTTCCTGCTGTCGCCGCCGGCCGCGGCCATCACGGGGCAGGACGTCGCCATCTGCGGCGGCTCGTCGCTGAACCGCTGAACGCTTTTCCCCTTTTCCTTTCCACCTGAACCTGACCATGAAAATCGTCAACATCCTCGAGTCCACGCGCCCCATCAAGTCGGACATCCGCAACGCCTACATCGACTTCTCCAAGATGACCCTGAGCCTGGTGGCCGTGGTGACCGACGTGGTGCGAGACGGCAAGCCCGTCATCGGCTACGGCTTCAACTCCAACGGGCGCTACGGCCAGGGCGGGCTGATTCGCGAGCGCTTTCTGCCGCGCCTGCTGGAGGCCGAGCCCGCGTCGCTGCTCGACGAGACCGGCGACAACCTCGACCCCCACAGGATCTGGGCCCGCATGATGATCAACGAGAAGCCCGGCGGCCACGGCGAGCGCTCGGTGGCCGTGGGCACCATCGACATGGCCGTGTGGGACGCCACCGCCAAGATCGCGGGCAAGCCGCTCTACCAGTTGCTGGCCGAGCGCTACGGCAGCGGCACCCCCGACCCGCGCGTGTTCGTGTACGCGGCCGGCGGCTACTACCACCCCGGCAAGGGCGTGGAAGGCCTGCAGCGCGAGATGACCAGCTACCTGGAACGCGGCTATTCGGTGGTGAAGATGAAGATAGGCGGCGCCACCCTGGCCGAAGACTGCGCGCGCATCGAGTCGGTGCTGAAGCTCCTCGGCGCGGGCCAGCAACTGGCGGTGGACGCCAACGGCCGCTTCGACCTGCAAACGGCACTCGACTACGGCCGTGCGCTGTCGCAGTACCCGCTGTTCTGGTACGAAGAAGCCGGCGACCCGCTCGACTACGAACTGCAGGCGCAACTGGGCGAGGTGTACGCGGGCCCGATGGCCACGGGCGAGAACCTGTTCTCCATGCAGGACGCGCGCAACCTCATCCGCCACGGCGGCATGCGGCCCGACCGCGACTGGCTGCAGTTCGACTGCGCGCTGAGCTACGGCCTGGTGGAGTACCTGCGCACGCTCGACATGCTGAAGGCCCACGGCTGGTCACCCGCGCGCTGCATTCCGCACGGCGGCCACCAGATGTCGCTGGCCATTGCGGCCGGCCTGGGCCTGGGCGGCAACGAGAGCTACCCCGACCTGTTCCAGCCCTACGGCGGCTTCCCCGACGGGGTGAAGGTCGACAACGGCTACGTCACGCTGCCGCCACTGCCGGGCATCGGCTTCGAGGGCAAGGCGGACCTCATCGCGCAGATGCGCGCCCTCGCAAGCTGATTCGACACAAGACCAAGGATCAGGGCTGGAAGCCCGAGCGGCGCACCACCGGCTCCCATTGCTGGCGGTAGGTCTTGAGCATCTGCGCGGTCTCCGCCGCGGTGCTGACCACCGGCGTGATGTACAGCGCGTCGGCCGCCTTCTGCAGGCCCGGGTCTTTCATGACGTCGTGGATCGCGCCGGCCAGCAACTGCACCTTGGCGGGCGCCATGGTGCTGGGCGCGAAGAAGGTGTTCCAGCCGTCCGCGTCGATCTTCATGCCGGCCTCGCGGAAGGTCGGAATGTTGGGCGCGAAGCCCGCGCGCTTCTTGCCCGACACGGCCAGGATGCGCACCTTGCCGGCCACGTGCTGCGCCATGAGCGAGTCGAGCGTGTCGATGGCAATGGGCAGGCTGCCGCCGATCAGGTCGGCCGACAGCGGCGCCGAGCCGCCATAGCCCTTGATCTGCGGCTGCACGCTCAGCGCGTCGCCCACCATCAACCCGAAAAAGTGAGGCAGGCTGCCGGTGGCGGGCACGCCGAACACGGCCTCTTCCGGATGCGCCCAGAGCCGGCCCACCAGGAACATGGCGCGGTCGAGCTGCAGCTTGTTGCCCACGGCCAGCGCAAAGTCGTAACTGCTGACCTGGGAGACGGGCACAAAGTCCTTGTCGGGGTCGTAGCCCGCGTCCTTGAAGACCAGCGGCGCCACCACCATCACGGCGGGGTTGCCGAGCATCAGCACGTTCTGCCCGGCGGGCGCGCGCTTGACCTCCTTGGCCGCAAGGCGGCCGCCTTCGCCGGGGCGGTTTTCCACGCTCACCTTCACGCCCAGCTTGGGCGCGAGCCGCTCGGCGATCAGGCGCGCCATGCGGTCGGTGCTGCCGCCGGGCGCGTAGCCGACCACCAGGGTCAGCGGGCCGTCCAGCGCGGGTGTCTGCGCCTGGGCGGCGTGCATGGCGGGGGCGCAAGCGGCCAGGGCAAGGCCCCATGCCATGAGCTTTCGCCGGGAAAAGAATGCGGACATGGAATCTCCTGCGGGCCGAAGGGGTTGGGCGTTTGTGTGGGGGCGCGGTGTGCAACGGGCACGTGCAGCGTCTTCAAGGCGAGAATCAGCCGCCTGATTGTTTCTTATCGTGCATATTTGTTACCTATTTATACATATGCACAAACAGTTGATCTAATCCATCACTTGCTCGCCGAGGCGGGCGGACCACACTCCGGCCACTTGTTAATCCATCCGTATGCAAGCTTTTCCCGACGCAGGCGCTTTGCGCGTGCCCCGCACCCTGGACGACCTGCTCCTGTACCGGCTGTCGCGGGCGGTGCGCGCGGGCAGCGGCATGGCAACGCGCCTGGTCGAGGGCGGTTTCGGCATCACCCGGCGCGAGTGGGGAATGATCGCCACGCTGGCGCAGGAAGGCGAAATGACCTCCTCCACGCTGGCCACGCACCTGTACCTGGACCGCGTGCGCACGTCGCGCGGGCTGCGCAGCCTGGTCGACAAGCAATTGGTGGAGCGCCGCCAGGATTCGCAGGACCGGCGCGAGGTGCATGTGCGCCTGAGCGCGTCGGGCCAGCAGCTTTTCGGCAAGCTGTTTCCGCGCATCGCGGGCTTGAACACCGAGCTGCTGGCCGGCATTTCGCCCGCGCACCTCGACATCTTTCTGCAATGCCTGCAGCACCTGGAGCAGCGCGGATGCGAGCTGATTGCGCAGGGCGCTGTGGCGGAGAAGGCCGACCGCAGATCGGGCGGCACGCGGCACCGGTGGCCTGAGCGGGGCTGAGCCACGCTCAGGCTGGCTCAGCCTGTTTCAGGCCTGGACGTCGAGCGTGCCGCCGATGGGCACGCCCTCGGCGTTGGTGCGAAACGCGCCGGAGGTGGCCGTGCCGTCCGCCATCGCCTGCGCCTCCTGCGCCATGGCGCTCTTCTGCAGCGCCGCCGCCTGCACCGCCTTGATCTGCGCCTGCAGCATCGCCAGCTGCGTGGTCAGCGCCTGCAGTTGCTGCTGCACGGCCCGGCGCGCATCGCCTTCGGGCGTCTCGACCAGGGTCTTCTGCGTGGCGGTGATCTGCTTTTGCGTGGCGACGATCTGGCGTTGAATCTTCGCAACTTCGGCACCGGCGCCGCTCCCTGTCGCGGCGGTGCCCGAAGCACTGATGGCAGTCAGCATGTGAGTCCTCTGAAGTGTTGTGTATCGCAGGACTATCGGCAGCCTGGCCGAAAAATGAAGGGCAGCCGGGTGTGAATCGGCAAACGCCCTCCGGCCCGGCGCTCGCTCAGCGTTCGCGCAGCGCCTCCGAGCGGGCGCGCAGCACGGGCTTGAGCAGGTAGCTCAGCACGCTCTTCTTGCCGGTCAGGATGTCCACCGACGCCACCATGCCCGGAATGATCTGCAGCGGGTGCGTGTCGGTGCCCAGCTGGCTGCGCTGGGTGCGCAGCTTGATCACGTAGAAGCTGTTGCCGTCCTTGTCGGTCACGGTGTCCGCGCCGATCTGCTCCAGCCGCGCCTTCAACCCGCCGTAGATGGTGTAGTCGTAGGCGCTGAACTTCACCATCGCCTCCTGTCCCGGGTGCAGAAAGGCGATGTCCTGCGGCCGGATGCGCGCCTCCACCAGCAGCGTGTCGTCCAGCGGCACGATCTCGACCAGGTCGCTGCCCGGCTGGATCACCCCGCCGATGGTGTTCACCAGCAACTGCTTGACGATGCCGCGCACCGGCGAGGTCACCAGCGTGCGGTTGACGCGGTCTTCCATCGCCTTGCCGCTCGACTGGATCTTGCTCAGGTCGGTGCGCGCCTCGTTCAGGTGGGTCAGGGCCTCGCTGCGGGAGCGCCCGCGGGTCTCGTCGATCTTGCGCTCCACCTCCTTGATGGCCGCCGCCGCGCGCGGAAGCGCCAGCGAACTGGCGTCGAGCTGGCCGCGGCTGTCCACCTCGGCGCGCCGCAGGCGCAGCACCTCGACCGGGGAAATGGCGCCCTCGGCCACCAGGGGCTCGGACATGCGGATTTCCTGGCGCAGCAGCTCCAGGTTGCTGTGCGCCTTGCTCTGCCTGGAGCTCAGCTCGCGCACCTCCTGGCGGCGCTGGGCCAGTTGCTCCTGCAGGCCGGCCAGCTCATCGAGCAATTGCTGGCGGCGGCTGCCGAAGAGCTGCGTTTCGCTCTGCGCGCGGCCCGGCGCATGGCGCACCGCGTCGGGCGGCAGCGCCAGCTCGCGGCCCTCGACCTCGGCGGTGAGGCGCTCCACCCGCATCAGCAGCGCCAGCCGGTCGGCCTCGGTTTCGCCGGCATTGGAGGCGAAGCGGGTGTCGTCCAGGCGCAGCAGCGCGGCACCGGCCTCGACCACCTGGCCTTCGTGCACGAACAGCTCGGAGACGATGCCGCCTTCCAGGTTCTGGATCTTCTGCACGCGCGACGACGGAATGGCCTTGCCGTCGCCGCGGGTCACCTCGTCGACCACCGCGAAGTGGGCCCACAGCAGGCAGAACGCCGTGAACGCGAACACCGCCCAGAGCGTGAGGCGAATGACCCGCGGCGCGTCTTCGACCAGCGCCTGGCGCACCTCGGGCAGCGGCTCGCGGCCGATGCCACCGCTGCGGGGGCGGCGGCCCAGGCTGCCCAGGTAGGCCGACACACCGCCGGCCAGGCGCCGCATCCTGTGCTCAGCCGGCATGGAGCTGCCCCTTCTTCAGCGCGGCCATCACGCTGTCCCTGGGCCCGTCGGCCACCACGCCGCCGCCGTCGATGACGATGAGCCGGTCGACCAGCGTGAGCATCGACAGACGGTGCGTCATGAGCAGCAGCGTCTTGCCGGCGCCGATGGCGGACAGGCGCTGCTTGATGCGCTCCTCGCTGGTGTTGTCCAGCGCGCTGGTCGGCTCGTCGAGCAGCAATATCGGCGGGTCGAGCAGCAGCGCGCGGGCCAGTGCGATGCCCTGGCGCTGGCCGCCCGACAGGTTCTGCCCGCGCTCGCCCACCTGCAGCTCGTACCCGCTGGGATGCAGGCGCGCAAACTCGTGCACGCCCGCCAGTTCGGCCGCCTGCAGCACCAGCGCGTCTTCCACGTAGCGCGCACCGGCCACCAGGTTGTCGCGCAGTGTGCCGGCAAACAGCTGAATGTCTTGCGGCACGTAGCCGATGTTGTGGCGCACGTCGGCAATGTCCAGCTGGCGCAGGTCGATGCCGTCCACCAGCAGGCTGCCGCCTTCGGGCTGATGCAGCCCCACCACCAGCCGCGCCAGCGAGCTCTTGCCCGAGCCGCTGCGCCCCACGATGCCGACCTTCTCGCCGGGCCGCACCACCAGGTTGATGCCCTTCAGCGCGGGCTGCTGCTGGCCCGGGTAGCGAAAGTCGATCTGCCGAAACTCGATGCCGCCCTGCAGCAACTCGCGCTGCAGCGCGCGCTGGCCTTGCTGGCGCTCCTGCGGCAGCGCCATCATCTGGTTGACCGACGTGAGCGTGACGCGCGCCTGCTGGTAGCGCACCAGCAGCCCGGACACCTGCGTGAGCGGCCCCAGCGCGCGCGAGCTCAGCATGTAGCAGGCAATCAGCCCGCCCATGCTCAGGTGGCCGGCCATGATCTGGTAGACCCCCAGCACAATCACCACCACCCCGGCCAGTTGCTGCAGCAGCATGGTGATGTTCATCGCCAGGCTCGACAGCATGCGCGCGCGCAGCTCCAGCCGCCCCAGCGTGCCGATGGTCTGCTCCCACTGGTACTGGCGCTCGCTCTCGGCGTTGTTGGCCTTCAGCGCGTCCAGGCCCGCAAGGCTTTCGATGAGGTTCGACTGGCGCTCGGCCGCCAGCGCCATGCTGCGCTCCATGGTTTGCGCCAGCGGCCGCTGCAGGGCCCAGCTGATCAGCACCACCACCGGAAACGCAAGCACCGCAACCCACACCAGGTGCCCGCCGATGAGCGCGATGACGGCCAGTATCAGCAGCGTGAAAGGCAGGTCGATCACGCTGGCCAGCGTCAGCGAGGCGAGAAAGTCGCGCAGGCTCTGAAACTCGTGGATGTTCTGCGCGAAGCTGCCCACGCGCGCCGGACGAAACTTCATCGCCATGCCCACGATGCGCTCGAACAGCGCGGCCGAAACGAGCATGTCGGTCTTCTTGCCGGCCAGGTCCAGGCACAGGCCGCGCAAGGTCTTGAGCAGCAGGTCGAACACGAACACGCCGCAGATGCCCGCGGCCAGCACCCACAGCGTGGCCTCGGCCTGGTTGGGCACCACGCGGTCGTACACGTTCATGACGAACAGCGGCGTGCCCAGCCCGATGAGGTTGATCAGCAGGCTGGCGGCCACCGCGTCCACGTACAGCCAGCGCGAGCGCATCAGGGTGTCGCGAAACCACGAGCCGGCCTGCGGCATGAGCGCGCCGCCGGCAAAGTCGAAGCGGTGGCGCGGCTGCGCAAAGAACACCTGGCCGCTGAAGTCGGCGGCCAGCGCGTCGGCGCCGATGCTGCGCTCCCCGCCTTGGCTTTCGCTGGGCATGACGCGCGCCTTGCCGTCGGCGCGCCAACCCAGCAGCAGCGCGCTGCGGCCGTTCTTCAGCAGCAGCAGCGCGGGCATGGCCAGCGCGGGAATGTCGCGCAGGCCCCGGCGCAGCCAGCGCCCCTTGAGGCCGGCACGCGCGGCGGCGCGCGGGAGCAGATCGGGGGTGAGCCGCTGCATGGCCAGCGGCAAGCCGGCGGTCAGCATGGCGCGGCTGGCGGACTTCTGGTGCAGGGCGCACAAAGACAGCAGGCTGTCGAGCAGCGGGTCGTCGTGGCGGTCGCGAGGGTCGGTGCGGTCGGTGTGATCGGTACGTGGGTCGGTACGTGGGTCGGTGCGGGGGTCGGTGCGGTCGGTGCGCGCGTCGGGCCGCCGGTGGCCCGACGGCTGCGCGCCCCCCAGAGTCAGTTCCTGCATGGGCCGGGCGCCTCAGCGGGTGGCCGGCAAACGCACGTCGGTCCTGACGACGTCCAGCGCCACCGAGGCCGGCGGCGGCACCACGCCCTGGCTCTTGAGCAGCGACCCCACGGTCGACTGAATGCGGTACTGCGTGAACAGCTCCACGAAGCGCATTTCCTCCAGCCGGCGGGAGGCGGTGAACAGTTCGTTCTCGCTGTCGAGCAGGTCGAGCAAGGTGCGGTCGCCCAGCGTGAACTGCTTGCGGTAGGCGTTGCGCACGCTCAGGCTCTGCTCGGTGTACTGCAGCGCCACGGGCAACTGCTCGCGCGCATTCTTCAGGGCGTTCCACGACAGGCCCAGGTCTTCGTTGAGCGCGCGCAGCGCGTTGTCGCGCACGTCCTTGGCCTGGTTGACCTGCTGCGACTTGGCGCGCAGCTCGGCGGAGTTCTTGCCGCCCGCGAACAGGTTGTAGCGCATGCGCAGCATCAGCTGCCAGTCGCTGCGCCGGCCCTGCACGCCGTCGACGTTGTTGTTCGAGCCCAGCGACATTTCGGCGTCCACGCGCGGATAGAACGGCGCGTTGGCGGCCCGGTACTGGGCCTGCGCGGCCATCACGTCCGCTTCGGCGGAGCTCAGGTGCGGGCTGTTCGCCAGCAGGGCGTCTCGCGCGGCGGCCAGGCTTGGCGGCAACTGGCCGGCAATGCTGGGCGGCGGGGTGAGCTCGCCGGGCTCCTGGCCCACGGCGCTGAGGTAGCTGACACGCGCATCGGCCAGGTTGGTCTGCTCGGTCGTCAGGTTGTTGCGCGCCAGCGCCAGGCGGGCCTGGGCCTGGTTCAGGTCGACCAGGCGCCCCACGCCTTGCTCGCTGCGCCGCGAGATCTGGTCGAAGATGCGCTGATGGTTGCCGAGGTTTTCTTCCGCCAGCCGCAGGAAGGCCTGGCGCTTGAGCACATCGAGGTAGACCTGCACCACGTTCAGCCCGATGCGTTCCGCATTGCCCAGCAGCGCGTAGGCGCGCGCATTGACGGTGGCGCGCTGCCGATCGACCTCGCTGCGGGTGCCGAAGCCGTCGAACAGCATCTGCCTGGCCTGCAGGCTGGATTCGGTGCGCGACATCACCACGAAACCATGGCCGGCCGACCCGCGCGAAGAAGCGTTTTCGGTGCCTTGGCGGCCCTGGCCGGCCAGCAGATCGACCTGGGGCAGATAGCCGCCCTGCGCGGCCTGCAACTGCGCGTCGACCGACAGGCGCGCATGGATGCCGGACTGGATTTCAGGGTGCGTGTCGAGCGCCTGCTGCATTGCGGCGGCGAGCGTTTGCGCGTGAGGGATCGACGTGGCGAACGCCAGAGAAAGCGCCACAGGCAGTGCCTTGTAAAGAGCCTTGCAGAGGGCCTTGTGACGAGCCATGGGAACAGCAGCAAGCAAACGCATAGACAGCAGATCTCTATTAGTTTTTCACAACAGTGAATGGTGAGTTGAGCATTGAGTCCAACCGTAAAAATTCTATGGATCGGACTCCAAAAGAACGCTAGGCGTGCTCCTAAAAACCAGATCGCCCCGAGTGAAAGTGAGGGTCCGGCGACACAAGAGGCGTTTAAGAGTGGCCCTATATACGGTGCCGTCCGTCGGCAGAGAGACTCGCGCCGTTTCTTCTGCACAACTACCTAATTTCCGCGCTGTGCCCTGCGCTTTCGGGCGCCAACGGCAACACCCTCGCCAGAGCTTCGGGCGGGTGACGCGCCATGCGTCCGGCATACAGGAATGGGTGCAGGAGCTCTCCCCAACCACCGCCTTCGGAGTCATCGTTCATGCTCGGTCTCACAGTCATTGCCATTGTCAAAAGTGTTGTCGGCCCTGTGGTCGTGGCGTCGGCGGGAGAGCCTGCACGCGTGGTCTTCGAGGGCGACCGCCTGACTGCCGGCGACGAACTGCAGACCGGCGCGGCCGGCACCGCCACGCTGGCGCTGCTCGAAAACGGCCGCACGCTGGCGGTGGGCTCTGACAGCCGCTGGAACGCGGCCAGGCCGAGCGTGGTTCAGGCCGTCAACGGCACTGCGCAGGGCGTTGCCACGGTCGCCGAGCTGAAGCCCGCCCACGCATCGGCCCTCGGCGCCGCGCTGGCGTTCGACGACGCAGCCAAAAGTCTGGCGGAGGCCGAAAACGCCAACGACCCCATCGGCCATGGCCACAGCTTCGTCATGCTCCAGGAAACCGCGGCCCAGGTGAACGCGGTCATCGGCTTCGCCACCCAGGGCCCCGGTATCGCCGGGCAGCAAAAGCGCGAGCAGCCGGGCGCCGGCAAAGCGCCGGCCGAAGACACCCCGGTCACCCTGACCGCCACGCCTTCGGTGACCGAGGGCGGCACCATCACCTACACCGCCACGGTGCCCACGCCGGTCACCGGCAGCCCGCTCACCATCACGCTGAGAAACGGCGAGGTCATCACCATTCCCGTGGGCGCAACCTCGGGGTCGGTGCAGACCACCGCGCCGAACGACGTGTTCAGCGGTCACGGCCCGGTCACCAACGGCATCGCCGACGTGAAGGGCGGGAACTTCGTCAAGCTGGCGCCCGACACCACCGCAAAGTCCACCGAAGTCACCGATGCGAGCGACGGCACGCCCGTCACGCTGACGGCCACGGCGCAGGTGAAGGAAGGCGAGCCCATCACCTACACCGCCAGCGTGCCGGTGGCGGTCACGGGCAGCCCGCTGGTGGTGCGGCTCACGGGCGGCGAAGTCATCACCATTCCGGTCGGCATGACCTCGGGCTCGGTGCAAACCGCCGCGCCCAACGACACCACCAAGGGCAACGTGCCCGTCACCAACGCCATTGCCGGCGTGAGCGGCGGCAACTTCGAGAACGCGGCACCCGACACCACGCCGGTGGTCACCGTGGTCACCGACGTCGACGAGCCGACAACGGTCACGCTGACGGCCACGCCGCAGGTGCAGGAAGGCGGGTCGATCACGTACACGGCGCGCGTGCCGACACCGGTCACCGACAAGCCTCTCGTCATCACGCTGAAGAACGGCGAGACCATCACCATTCCGGTCGGTCAAACCGAAGGCTCGGTCACGACCAATGCGCCCAACGACACCTACAAGGGCAACGTGCCGGTAGAGAACGCCATCGCGCACGTCGATGGCGGCAACTACGAAAAGCTGGTGCCCGACACCACACCGGTGTCCACCGCGGTCACCGATGTCGCGACCCCCACGGCCGTGACGCTGAAGGCGACGCCGAAGGTCGATGAAGGCCAGGCGATCACCTACACGGCGTCCGTTCCCACGCCGGTCACCGGCAGCCCCCTCGTCATCACGCTGAAGAACGGCGAGACCATCACCATTCCGGTGGGCAAGACAGAAGGCTCGGTCACGACCAATGCGCCGAACGACACCTACACGGGCAACGCGCCCGTAGAAAACGCCATCGCGAACGTCGATGGCGGCAACTACGAAAAGCTGGTGCCCGACACCACACCCGTGTCCACGGCGGTCACCGATGTCGAAAGCCCCACGGCCGTGACGTTGAAGGCGACGCCGAAGGTCGATGAAGGCCAGCCGATCACCTACACCGCGTCCGTTCCCACGCCGGTCACCGGCAGCCCGCTCGTGATCACGCTGAAAAACGGCGAGACCATCACCATCCCGGTCGGTCAAACCGAAGGCTCGGTCACGACCAATGCGCCGAACGACACTTACAAGGAAAACGCGCCGGTAGAGAACGCCATCGCGAACGTCGATGGCGGCAACTACGAAAAGCTGGTACCCGACACCACACCGGTGTCCACCGAGGTCACCGATGTCGTGAACGACACCCCGGTCACCTTGAAGGCGGCATCGTCTTCCGTGGCCGAAGGCGCAACCATCACCTACACCGCCAGCGTGCCCACACCGGTCACCGGCAGCCCGGTCGTCGTCAGGCTGAGAAACGGCAAGAGCATCACCATCGAGCCGGGCCAGACCGAGGGCTCCGTCAGCACCACCGCGCCCAACGACGTCTACCGGGACAACGCGCCAGTGGTCAGCGCCATCGTCACCGCCAGGGGCGGCAATTACGAGAAACTGGTGCCCGACAAGACGCCGGTGTCCACCCAGGTCACCGATAAGAATGACCAGACGGTCGTGACGCTGAAGGCCATTCCTTCGGTCGTGGAAGGCGGCAACATCGTCTACGTGGCCAACGTGCCGTCCGCGGTCACCGTGGCGCCGCTGGTGGTCACCCTGGCCAATGGCGAAACCATCACCATCCTGGTCGGCCAGACGCAGGGTGTCACGAGCCGTGTGGCGCCCAACGACGTCTACAAGGGCCACGCACCGGTCGTCAACAGCATTGCCAACGTCAGCGGCGGCAACTTCGAAGAGTTGGCCCCCGACACCACGCAGGTCTCCACCGCCATCACGGACGACTACGACCCCAAGCTGGTGTCGTCGACCGGCAGATCGCTCGAAGACAGCAACGGCCACACCCACGCGCCGACCACCGTGACCCTGAAGGCCGACAAGGCCGTGAAGGAAGGCGACCCGATCACCTACACCGCCAGCGTGCCCGATGCGGTGACCGGCACCGACCTGAAGGTGACGCTGGACAACGGCAGCACCATCACCATTCCGGTCGGCCAGACGCAGGGCTCGATCACCGTCGCCGCGCCCAACGATCCCTACAGGGGCAACGCGCCCGTCACCGCGGCCATCACCGGCGTGAACGGCGGCGACTACGAGCGCGTGGTGGGCGACACCACGCCGGTGAGCACCGACGTCAACGACGTGGTGGAAGACACCCTGGTCACGCTCGAGGCCACGCCCTCCGTGGCCGAAGGCGGCACCATCACCTACACGGCTTCCGTGCCGAACGCGGTCACCGGCAGCCCCGTCACCGTGCAACTGGACAACGGCCAGACCATCACCATTCCGATAGGCGCCAGGGCAGGCAGCGTCACCACCACGGCGCCCAACGACTACATCTTGGGCAACGCCCCCGTCGTCGCGGCCATCACCGGCGTGGACGGCGGCAACTTCGAAAAGCTGGTGCCCAGCACCGCAACGGTGTCCACCAGGGTCACCGATGTGGTGAACGACACACCCATCACCTTCGAGGTGTCGTCCTCCGTGGCCGAAGGCGGCACCATCACCTACACCGCGTCGGTGCCGAACGCCGTCACCGGCAGCGCGGTGACGATCAAGCTGACCAACGGCGAAACCATCACCATCGACCGGGGCAAGACCGAAGGCTCCGTCACGACCACCGCGCCCAACGACGTCTACATCGGCAACAAGCCGGTCACCAACGGCATCGCCAGCGTCAAGGGCGGCAACTTCGAGAATCTGGTGCCCGACACCGCGTCCAAGTCGAGCGCAATCACCGATGTGATCGATCGGACGACCGTGACCCTGCTTGCCCCCTCCGCGGTGATGGAAGGCAGTCCGTTCGTCTACATCGCCCGCGCGAGCAACCCGGTCACCGGCAGCCCGCTCGAGGTGCGGCTGGACAACGGTGAAGTCATCACCATTCCGGTCGGCAAGACGCAGGGCTTCGTGAACAGCGTGGCGCCCAACGATGTCTACAAAGGCCATGCTCCGCTGGTCAACAAGATCGTGAGCGCGAGTGGTGGCAACTTCGAGGAACTGGTGCCCAGCACCAGCCCGGTGGCCATCATCATCACGGACGACTACGACCCCGCAGCCAGCTCGTCCACGGGCACCAACCCGGGCTATTTTTTCGATGACGAAAGCGGCGTGCCCCACACGCCGACCACGGTGACGCTGAAGGCCGACAAGGCCGTGAACGAAGGCCTGCCGATCACCTACACCGCCAGCGTGCCCGACCGGGTCACAGGCACCCCGGTCATCGTGACGCTGGACAACGGCCGCACCATCACCATTCCGGTCGGTCAGACCACGGGCTCGATCACCGTAGACACGCGCAACGACCCCTACAAGGGCAACGCGCCCGTCACCGCGGCCATCACCAAACTGGGCGGCGGCAACTACGAACACCTGGTGCCCGACACCACGCGGGTGAGCACCGACGTCAACGAAGTGGTGGACGACACCCTGGTCACGCTGCGCGCCACGCCCGCCGTGGCCGAAGGCGGCACCATCACCTACACGGCTTCCGTGCCGAACGCGGTCACGGGCAGCCCCGTCACCGTGACGCTGGACAACGGCCAGACCATCGTCATTCCCATCGGCCAGACCGAAGGCAGCGTCACGGCCACGGCGCCCCACAGCCCGACGCAGGACGCCCTCCCGCCCGTGACGGCGGCCATCACCGCGGTGAACGGCGGCAATTTCGAGAAGCTCACGCCCAACACCGCGCCCGTGTCGACCGCCGTCACCGGCGTGATCGACGAGACGCCGGTGAACCTGAGCGCCACGCCTGCCGTGGTGGAAGGCGGCCCGATCACCTACACGGCCAGCGTGCCCACGCCGGTGACCGGCAGCCCGCTGCTCGTCAAGCTGAAGAACGGCGAAACCATCTCCATTCCGGTGGGCGAAACGCAAGGCACGGTGCAGGTCAACGCGCCGAACGACCCTTACACGGGCAACACGGTGGTCGTCAACGGTATCGACACCGTGAGCGGCGGCAACTTCGAGAAGGTGGTTCCAAGCACCACGCCGGTGTCCACCGCCGTTACCGATGTGAACGACCCCACCACGGTCAACCTGAGCGCGACATCGTCGGTGGCCGAAGGCATGCCCATCACCTACACCGCGAGCGTGGCGTGGCCGGTGATCGGCAGCCCGGTGGTCGTCAGGCTGGCCAACGGCGAGACCATCCACATCCAGCCGGGCAAGACCTCGGGCTCCGTCACCACGCTGGCGCCCAACGACACCCTGAACGGCAACCCGCCCGTCATCAACAGCATCGCCAGCGTCGAGGGCAGCAACTTCGAGCAGTTGGTGCCCAACAAGGCACCGGTGTCCACCAAAGTGACCGATGTGGTGGACAACACCCCGGTCGACCTCACAGCCACGCCTTCGGTCGCCGAAGGCGACCCGATCACCTACACCGCCTCCGTGCCGAACGCCGTCACCGGCTCCGACCTGACGGTGAGGCTGAACAACGGCACCACCATCACCATTCCGGTCGGCGCGAAGGAAGGCACGGTCACCACCACCGCGCCCAACGACTACATCCTGGGCAACGCGCCCGTCACTGCCGCCATCGCCGGCGTGGAGGGCGGCAACTTCGAACGCGCGGTGCCGAGCACCACGCCTGCGACCACGGCGGTCATCGATGTGAACAACCCCACGGCCGTCACGCTCACCGCGACACCGTCGGTGAACGAAGGCGAGCCCATCACCTACACCGCCACGGTGGAAAGGCCTGTGATCGGGAGTCCGGTTGTCGTGAAGCTGGCGAATGGCGAGACCATCACCATCCAGACCGGCCAGACCGAAGGTTCGGTCACCACGCCCACGACCAACGATGCCATCAACGGCAACGCGCCCGTCACCAACAGCATCGCCTCCGTCAGCGGCAGCAACTTCGAGCAGCTGGCGCCCGACACCACGCCGGTGACCACCAAGGTCAACGATGTGAACACCCCCACCGCGGTCACGCTCACCGCGACACAGTCGGTGAACGAAGGCCAGCCCATCACCTACACCGCCACGGTGGAAAGGCCTGTGACGGGCAGCCCGGTTGTCGTCAAGCTGGCCAATGGCGAGACCATCACCATCCAGCCCGGGCAGACGTCGGGCTCTGTCACCACGCCTACGACCAACGACGCCGTCAAGGGCAACCCGCCCATCACCAACAGCATCGCCTCCGTCAGTGGCAGCACCCTGGAAGAGTTGGTGCCCAACACCAAGCCGGTGACCACCAAGGTCAACGATGTAGAGACGCCAACGACGGTCTCCCTTGGCGCGCCCCAGTCCGTGGTCGAGGGCGGCACCATCACCTACACCGCCAGCGTGCCCGCACCCGTCACCGGCAGCCCGGTGGTCGTCAAGCTGGCCAATGGCGAGACCATCACCATCGAGCCCGGCCAGACCACAGGCACGGTCAAGGTCACTGCACCCAACGATATCTACAAGGGCCACGACCCGGTCGTCAACGCGATCACGGGCGTGAGCGGCGGCAACTTCGAGAAGCTGGTGCCCGACACCAAGCCCGTCTCCACCGACATCACCGACGACAACGCTCCGACCACGGTGAAGCTCACCGCAAGCATTGCGGTGCCCGAAGGCGAGCTCATCACCTACACCGCCACCGTGCCTGACCCGGTGAAGGGTGTTCCGGTCACTGTGAAGCTTGCCAACGGCGAAACCATCACCATCCAGCCAGGTGACACGCAAGGCAGCGTGAAGACCAAGGCTCCCGACCATGCGCCCAAGGACAACGCGCCGCTCACGAACAGCATCGTCAGCGTCGGCGGCGGTACCTTCGAGAACCTGGCGCCCAACAAGACGCCAGTGGCCACTGCCATCTCCGACCCCACGCTGGTGAAGCTCGAAGCCACGCCATCGGTGGTCGAAGGCGACCCCATCACCTACACCGCGTCCGTACCGACGCCCGTGACCGGCACGCCTGTTGTCGTCAACCTCGTCAATGGCCAGACCATCACCATCCCGGTCGGCCAGACGGCGGGCACTGTCAAGACCATTGCGCCCAACGATATTTTCAAAAACAATGCCCCGGTCACCAACGCCATCACCGGCGTCACCGGCGGCAACTTCGACAAGCTGGTGCCCGACACCACGCCGGTGTCCACCGACATCACCGACTTCGACAATCCGATTGGCGTCACGCTCACCGCGACACAGTCGGTGAACGAAGGCGAGCCCATCATCTACACCGCCACCGTGGCACAGCCTGTGACCGGCAGCCCGGCGGTCGTCAAGCTGGCCAATGGCGAGACCATCACCATCCAGCCCGGGCAGACGTCGGGCTCTGTCACCACGCCTACGACCAACGATGCCATCAAGGGCAACGCGCCCGTCATCAACAGCATCGACACCGTCAGCGGCAGCAACTTCGAGAAGCTGGCGCCCGACACCAAGCCGGTGACCACCAAGGTCAACGATGTGAACGACCCCACCGCGGTCACGCTCACCGCGACACCGTCCGTGAATGAAGGCCAGCCCATCATCTACACCGCCACGGTGGAAAGGCCTGTGACGGGCAGCGCGGTGGTCGTCAAGCTGGCCAATGGCGAGACCATCACCATCCAGCCCGGGCAGACGTCGGGCTCTGTCACCACGCCTGCGCCCAACGATGCCATCGAGGGCAACCCGCCCATCACCAACAGCATCGCCTCCGTCAGTGGCAGCAACCTGGAAGAGTTGGTGCCCGACACCAAGCCGGTGACGACGGCGGTCAACGATGTGGAGACGCCCACCGCAGTGACCCTCACCGCGACCTCGTCCGTGGCCGAAGGCCAGCCCATCATCTACACGGCCAGCGTGCCCACGCCGGTCACCGGCACGGCGCTTGTCGTCAAGCTGGCCAATGGCGAGACGATCAACATCGACCCGGGCAAGACTTCGGGCTTCGTCACCACCATCGCGCCCAACGACATCTACAAGGGCCACGACCCGGTCGTCAACGCAATCACGAGCGTGAACGGTGGCAGCTACGAGAAGCTGGTGCCCGACACCAAGCAGGTCTCTACCGCCATCACCGACTTCGACGATCCGACTGCGGTGAGGCTCACCGCAAGCCCCGCGGTGCCAGAAGGCGAGCTCATCACCTACACCGCCACCGTGGCCCAACCGGTCAAGGGCGATGCGGTCACCGTGAAGCTGGCCAACGGTGAAACCATCACCATCCAGCCAGGCGATACGCAAGGCAGCGTGAAGACCAAGGCTCCCGACCATGCGCCCAAGGACAACGCACCGCTGACGAACAGCATCACCAACGTGAGCAGCAGCACCTTCGAGAACCTGGTGCCCGACAAGACGCCAGTGGCCACTGCCATCTCCGACCCCACGCTGGTGAAGCTCGAAGCCACGCCTTCAGTGGTCGAAGGCGGCTCCATCATCTACACCGCGTCGGTGCCGACGCCCGTGACCGGCACGCCCGTTGTCGTCAACCTCGTCAATGGCCAGACCATCACCATCCCCGTCGGCCAGACGGCAGGCACCGTGACGGCCACTGCGCCCAACGATATTTTCAAAAACAATGCCCCGGTCACCAATGCCATCACCGGCGTCACCGGCGGCAACTTCGACAAGCTGGTGCCCGACACCACGCCGGTGTCCACGACGGTCACCGATGTGAACGAGACCACGGGTGTGACCCTCACGGCGACCTCGCCCGTGGCCGAGGGCCAACCCATCATTTACACCGCCACCGTGGCCCACCCGGTGACCGGCAGCCCGGTTGTCGTCACGCTGAACAACGGCAAGACCATCACCATCGAGCCGGGCAAGACCACCGGCACAGCCACGGTCACTGCGCCCAACGACCCCTACAAGGGCAACGTGCCCGTCACCGCGGCCATCGCCAATGTGGACGGCGGCAATTTCGAGAAACTCGTGCCCAACACCACGCCGGTGTCCACGACGGTCACCGATGTGAACGAGACCACGGCCGTGACCCTTGCCGCGACGACTTCCGTCGCAGAGGGCCAGCCCATCACCTACACCGCCACCGTGACCAACCCGGTGACGGGCAGCCAAGTTGTCGTCAAGCTGACCAATGGTGAGACGATCACCATCAATCCGGGCCAGACCACGGGCTCGGTCACCACGCTCGCGCCCAACGACATCTACAAGGGCCACGACCCGGTCGTCAACGCGATCACAAGCGTGAACGGCGGCAACTACGAGAAGCTGGTGCCCGACACCACGCAGGTCTCCACCGCCATCACCGATTCCGACGAACCCACGGCGCTTGTTCTCAGCGCCCACGCTGACGTGAACGAAGGCGAGCCCATCACCTACACCGCCACGCTGGCCCAGCCAGGGCGCACGCCGGTGACCGTGACCTTGAGCAACGGCAAGACCATCACCATCGACGCCGGGCAAACCGCAGGCACGGTCGTGGTCCAAACGCCCAAGGCGGATGTCTACGCCAACGCAAGCAAGGTCAGCGTGGGCATCACGCAAGCGACAGGTGGCGGTTTCGAGAAACTGGCACCCGATGCCAAGACGGCCGACACCCAGATCAACGACACACCGGACCTCACCCAGGCCAGCATCAGCGGCAGCGCCTCGGTGACCGAAGGCCAACCGGCCAGCTACACCGTCACCCTGACCCATCCGGCCCAGACGCCGGTGACCTTGAACCTGAGCTACAGCGGCACCGCCACCAACGGCGAGGATTTCACGGGCGTTGCCACGGTCACTGTGCCGGCAGGCGCCACCAGTGCCAGCTTCAGCGTGCCGACCATCGACGACAAGATTGCCGAGCCCACCGAGCAGTTCACGGTGAAGATCGACTCGGCCACCGGCGGCAACTTCGAGAACCTGCAGGTCAGCGGTGTCAACAACACCGTCACTACCCAGATCATCGACAACGATGCACCGCCCGTTGCCGCCGGCGGCGTGATCAGTGGCAATGAAGACACTGCGCAAACCCTGGCGTGGGCTCCTTTCGGCATTACCGACCCGGACAGCCCGGCCGCCAATCTGGGCGTGAAGATCACCCAACTGCCCGTCAACGGCACCCTGCAGTACCTGGACGGCGCGGCCTGGAAAAACGCCGGTGTCGACCAAACTTTCAGCAAAGGCCAGATCGACAGCGGCGCGCTGCGCTTCATGCCCGCGGCCAACGAGTCCGGGGCCCCGGCTTACGGCGGTAGCGGCGTTGGCAACAAGCAGGCCGACTATGCCCAGATCAGGTTCCAGCCCACCGACGGCCAGACGTTGGGCAATGTCGCAACCCTGAAGGTAGATGTGGTGCCGGTTGCCGACAAACCGACCCTGAGCCTGACAGCCTCTACCGGAGCCAACAGCGGCGCTGAAAACACCCCCATCGCGTTGTCAAAAATCAGCGCGGCGCTGACCGATACCGACGGTTCGGAAACCCTGGCGGTGAAGATCGGCGGCATCCCGGCCGGCTCGGTGCTGTCCGACAATGCGGGCCACTCTTCTACCGCCGGCAGCAACGGTGAAACCAGCATCACCGGTTGGGACATGGGCAGCCTGGCCATCAAGCCACCGGCCTTTTTCACCGGCCAGATCAACCTGACAGTGACTTCCACCGCCACCGAGGCCGCCGGTGGTGGTTCGGCCAGCAGCACCGTGCAGCTTCCGGTCACCGTCGTTCAAGGGCAATACCAGGCCATGACCGGCACCGCCGGCCCGGACAACCTGGTGGGCACCGGCAAGAACGACATTATTGTTGGCGACATCAAAGGCTATTCGCTTGTTCCGGGCAAGAACTACAACCTCGCTTTTATTGTCGACAGCTCCGGCAGCATGTCGGCCGACAGCATTGCTGGGGCCAAGAAATCCTTGACCAATGTCTTCAACAGGCTGAAGGCCACCCAGGACATCGACAGCTCAGGAAAGGTGAACCTGTTTTTGCAGGACTTCGATAGGTACGCCAACAGGTCAGTCAGCGTCAACCTGAAAGACGCTGACGCACCCGCCAAATTCAAGGCAGTGCTGGACACCATCGTCTCCGACTGGTCCACCAACTATGACGATGCCTTCAATGAGACGCTCAACTGGTTCAAGAGCCCCATGGCGGTCGACAACTCCAATGCAACCAACCTGACCTTTTTTATTACCGACGGCAAGCCGACCACGTACAACAAGACTGTTGATAAGAACCCGGAACTTGTTACGGGAATCTTCCTTGATGACGCAGTCACGCCAGACAAACTCCCACTGAACCCTACAGAGGCGCAGGATCTACCCCTGAACAAGGATGGATCAGCTTATTTCCGGCTGTTCGAGGGAAATGGGGCTCAGGTTGGGGTACAGCCTAACTGGGCGTTTAGAGGTCTGGGGAACCTGACGACCGAAAATGACGGTACCTATCGACTCGTTAATCTGGGGGGCGACCAACACAATACGACCCCCGACGTAACCAAAAAATCTCTCGAGACCTTCCAGCTGCTCAATGCCGTCTCAACCGTTAAGGCCATTGGCGTAAACAATGCCGTCAGCCTGAGTGACCTCACGCCTTACGACAGCGACCATGCCCCACAAGCCCAGATCCTTGCCAACAGGCTCGACGACGCCATTCTGGGCAAGTTTGTACCGGCGCCGCCAGCCGACGACGTCATTACCGGGAATGCAGGCAACGATATTCTGCTGGGTGACCTGGAGCAGTTCGTCGGTATTGGCGAGGATGGTTACGGCGCAATTCGTGCCTACGTTGCCGGGAAGATGGGGACACCGGCAGCCAACCTCACCGAGCGCACCGTCGACAAGTACATCACTGAACACGCTGGTGAATTCGAGAACGGTGGCAACCTGGGATCGTTCGACGGCACGTTGCACAACAGCCGCGACGACACCCTGACGGGCAACGCCGGCAACGACATCATCCTGGGCCTGGCCGGCAACGACACCCTTGATGGCAAGGCCGGCGACGACGTCATCTACGGCGGGTCGGGCAACGACACCATGACCGGCGGCGCAGGCGCCGATCGGTTCATCTGGAAAACGGGCGATGTCGGCAACGACGTGATCAAGGATTTCAACAGCAAGGAGGGCGACCGTATCGACCTGCAAGGCCTGCTGCAAGGGGCGACGCGAGCGAGCATCGGCAACTTTCTGCAGATCACCACGGTGGAGGGTGCCTCCACGCTGCAAGTCAGTTCCGCAGGCAAACTCAACCAGGCAGGCGGGCTGGCCAACGCCGATGTTCGAATCATGCTCGAAGGCAACGATCTGTCCGGCACCACGGTCGACGCCCTGATCAGCGGCAGCAAGCCAATCATCAAGATAGACGCCAGCGTGGAGCCGGTCACCGGCACGGACAACAAGTTCAATGCCCCCATGAACGGCGAGAACATTCTGCTGGGCGACGGGTACACCCCGCGCGGTGACAAGGGCTATTCGGCCTACAAGGATATGGTCTCGAAAGATACCGGCATCCCCGAAGCCACCTTGACCGAGCGCGACATGCAGAAGTACATCTCCGACCACTACGCCGACTTCGACTTCAAGGCGGACAAGGGTGGCAACGACACCCTGCTGGGCAACGCCGGCGACGACATTCTTTTTGGTCAGGGCGGCAACGACATGCTGGACGGCGGCACCGGCAGCGACACCTTGCTGGGCGGTGCGGGCAACGACACCTTGATCGGTGGCCCGGGCGACGACATCTTGATAGGCGGCAGCGGGGCCGACACCTTCGTCTGGAAATCCGGCGACACCGGCTACGACGTGATCAAGGACTTCAACGCCGCCCAGGGCGACCGCCTCGACCTGCGCGACCTGCTGCAGGGCGAAACCGACGACACCATCGGCAACTTTCTGCGCATGAGCACGACCGACGGTGTGTCGACGCTGCAGATCAGCACCACCGGCAAGTTCACCGACGCGGGCAGCGTGGCCAATGCCGACGTGACCATTCAGCTGGCCGGCAGCAACCTGTCGGGCAGCAGCATCTATTCGCTCATCAGCGGTGCCGACCCGATGCTCAGGGTCGATCACAGCCTGTAGTTTTGGCGACTCCCCCCGGCTGGCCCACGGGCTTGCCGTTTCGCTAGACCCGGCCCGCGTGGCCGGGTTTTTTTTCGTGTCGCGCCCGCTTGAAATTCGGCCGCGCAACGCCTAAATTCACTGCCGTCGGAAATTGGTCAACCGAAAAGGAGGTATGCAATGACCATGAACCTGCTCAGGCAAATTGCGGGCTCTCGACTGCCCGTTTCGTTCTACCGCAACGAAGACATCGACAGCGTGCGGGTGCTGCGGGCCGCCGGACTGGTGGTGGCGCTGGTGCCCTCGCCCGGCGACGCGCTCGGCATGCCGGGCGCCCCGGCGTCGGCCCAGGTGCTGGCTGTCACGCAGAAGGGGCGCGAAGAGCTCGCCCGCTTCGACTACCCCCTTCACGCCGCCCACCCCGACGCCCGAACGCCACGCTGGCGCTGGCGCATGCCGAAGATCAAGACCGCGAATTTCGCCCGCCGCTCCGGTGACTCGCCGGCATCGCCGGCACCGCGCGAGCCCGCCAGGCCGCATTAGAAAACCCGCGTTTTTCGCGTGCGCAGCGGGGTCTTGAAACCCCGCGGGCAGCACCTAGATCGTTCGCGGAGGCGCCGGGAACGCTCCCGCTCCGGCCCTCCGGTTCAACTTTCACGGAGGTTTTCGCCATGTACCGATCCTTGTTTCCTCGCGACCTGTTCGCGGAAATGGACCGCCTGCAGCGCGACGTGCAGCAGGCCCATGACTTGTCCCCCACCATCCGCGGCTTTGCCCGCAACGGCTTTCCGGCGCTGAACGTCGGCAGCACGCCGGAGGCACTGGAGATATACGCGTTTGCACCGGGCGTGGAGCCGTCCACGCTGGAGGTCAACCTGGAACGCGGCCTGCTCACCATTTCGGGTGAACGCAAGAGCGCACTGCCCGAGGCCGGCGACAAGGCCGCGGTGCACATCAACGAGCGCTTCGAAGGGGCCTTTCGCCGAGTGATGACCCTGCCCGACGACGCCGACCCCGACGCGGTGGACGCCAAGCTGCGCGACGGCGTGCTTCACATCACCGTGCGGCGGCGCGCGTCGGCACAGCCGCGCCGCATCGCCATCCAGTGACCGCCAGGAAGGACACACACCATGAGCAACAGCAACGACAACAACCGCATTCAAAAGGCACAGGAAGAGCGCGCCCCTTACAGCGACGCCGCGCTCACGCCCGCCGTGGACGTGATCGAAGACGCGAACGGCATCACGCTCTACGCCGACCTGCCGGGGGTGAGCCGGGACAAGCTCAACCTGCACGTGGAGGCGGCCACGCTGACCATCGAGGCGCACTCCGACCTGGCCGTGCCGCAGAGCCTGAAGTCGAGCCACACCGAAGTCGGCCTGGCGCGCTTCAGGCGCGTGTTCACCCTCAGCAAGGAACTGGACACACAGAACGTGGCGGCCGAACTGACGCAGGGCGTGCTGAAGCTGCGGATTCCGAAGGCCGCGCACGCGCAGCCGCGGCGCATCGACATTCAGGTCGCATAGCGCACGGACGCGCAGGCGCACGCGCACAGCGCACGCGCTCACCCCAAAGGGACAGTTGCGGCTGTCCCTTTTTTTCAGTGCCTGCGCTGCGCTGCGGTGACCACCGGGGCGCGAAAGGCGTGCTGCAAACAAAGCTCAGGGCTGAGAGAAGCGAAGGCACTCCGCGAAGAACTCGTCGAGCTGGGTGGACTTGTCGAACACCCCGTCGGCGCCCAGCGCCAGACACCGCGCGCGGATTTCGGCCGTGGGGTAGTTGGTCAACACCAGTACGCGCTGGTGCGGGCGCCGCGCTTCGCAATAGCGCAGCACGGAGAGGCCGGAACCGTCTTTCAGAAAAAGGTCGACGACCGCCAGTTGCCAGACGTTTTGGTGGGCGTCGAGCGCCTGCTCGGCTTCGAGCGGCGATGCGGCCACCGCCACGACGTCGCACCCCGCCAGATCGACCAGGGCGGGAATCAGGTTGTCCCTGATCGTTGGGCTGTCCTCTACAAGAATGGTGGTGAGGGGCATCGGAATACGCAAACCCGCACATGGCGGGTGGATTTTCTATGTACGATGAAAAACGACCTTTCCGGCGCAATCTACGTGCCACGAGGTCTAGCGATGTAGTCCCGCACCGCGTCCTTGATGAGGTTGAAACCGAGTCGCAACACCGTCGCTCCCCGAAAGATCCCCATGCCGCCACGCCGCAAGCCGGTTCCGCCGAACAAAGCCAAACCGAAGACGCAAGCCGTCGAAAAGAACAAACAGGTCGCCCAAGAAATCAAGAAAGCCGCCGACGACCTGGTGGTGGTGCACGCCGTGCTGGAGAAAGAGCTGGGTGAAGACACGCGCTCGGAGACGGTGGACCAGGCGGTTGCGCATACGGCGCAGATCGAGAAGCGGCTGGACAAGTCGGCTAAAGAGTTGGATGAGGTCAATC
>NNBV01000541.1_pt1 | contig 39288 bp, 43 predicted proteins | sample 1173771 | NCBI WGS metagenome assembly NNBV01 (sample SAMN07173938, study PRJNA388173) | plant metagenome | isolation source: symbiotic tissue sample KVS11 | place: Norway: Troms, Kvaloya island | reverse complement strand
TAGATGCAGGTCGCGGTATCCGTGCTAGCGGACGTCATGCGCCGACGGCTGAAAGTCCAGGTGGTATCAGGGTTGACGTGGGTCTGTGTTGTTTGAGGCAGAAGGCGGCATACGCGATTGTCAGGAGTCTCGTGGGCTCGGAGATGTGTATACGAKASCGATGCAGCAGCGCCTGGAAGCCGGCCAGCAACAGCATGAACAGCGTCGCTTCCTCGGCCGCCGCGGCCTGGCGCAGGCCGGCCAGCAGCGCCGCGGGCACGTCGACGCTGTGCCGCGCCGCGCGGTAGCCGGCGTGCGCGGTGCGCGGGCGGTCGGTGGGCAAGGCCAGAACGGGGGGTGCGTCGCCGAGCTGCGCGCGCCACCAGGCCAATTGCCGATCGGCCTCGCCCGCGGCCAGCCAGCCGCGCTGCCACGCGGCGTGGTCCACGTACTGGATGCGCGCAGCGGTTCGGCGCGGGGTGTCGCCCTGCAGCCGCGCCGCGTAGCCGACCGCCAGTTCGTCGAGCAGCACCTGCATCGACGCGCTGTCCGAGACGATGTGGTGCATCACCACCACCAGCAGGTGCACCGTGTCCGACAGGCGCAGCAACGCCACGCGCAGCAGCGGGCCCTGCGTCAGGTCGAAGGGCGTGGCGTGCAGGCGTTGCATTTCTTCGGCGGCGCGCGCCTCGCACTCTTCGGCCGCGAAAGACCGCAGATCGATCTGCTTCAACAGCGGTGCCCACGACGCGCTGATCAGCTGTTCGGCCGTGCCGTCGGCACGGGCCAGGAAGACGGTGCGCAGCGATTCGTGGCGTGCGGCCAGGTCTTCGAATGCGGCGTGCATCGCAGCCGCATTCAGCGTGCCCGACAGGCGCAGCGCGCCGCTCATGTGGTACGCCGTGCTGTGCGGCGCAAGCTTCCACAGGAACCACTGGCGCGCCTGGGCATGCGACAGCGGCAACGGCTGCAACCGGCGCTCGGCGGAGAGCGGTTCGATGGGTGCGATGGCTTCGGTGGCCAACATGCCCGCATGGCCGGGTTGCGCAATGCGGCTGCGCACCGCCTGCGCGCACGCGTTCAACCTGGGCTGTTCGAACAGGTCGCGCAGGCCGAACGCGATGTGCCAGCGCTGCTGGATGCGCGCACACACCTGCACCGCGGCGAGCGAATTGCCTCCCGAGGTGAAGAAGTGCGCGTCGTGGGCCAGCGCGCGTTCTTCGGGCCACCTGAGCACTTCGCGCCAGACACTCGCCACCGCATGCGTGACGTCGTCCAGCAGAGGTGCCTCAGTCAACACCGGCAGCGCCGCAGTGCCGCCATGCGTGAAGCCGCCGTGCTCGTAGATGGCATAGGCGTCGAGGCTGCGCGCCGCCAGCCCTGCGCGGCAGGCCTGGCGCTGCAGCTTGCCGCTGGAGGTCTTGGGCAGCGCGCCCGGGTTCAGCAACACCACGGCGGCGGGCGCCTCGCCGAACACCTCGCTCACGGCGGCGCCCAGCAACTCGACCAACGCCCGCGGCGCCACCAGCTTCTGCACGCCGCGCGACACTTCGGCCGCCACGCCGATGCCTTCGCCCTGCGGCCCCGTCACCGCGAAAGCAGCCACGCGCCCCTTGCGCACGGCTTGCACGCCAGCTTCGACGAGGCGCTCGATGTCTTGCGGGTAGATGTTGTGCCCGCGCACGATGATCAGGTCCTTGATGCGGCCCGTGACGTAGAGCTGCCCTTCGTGCTGGAAGCCGAGGTCGCCGGTGCGCAGCCAGCGCTGGCCTTCGTGCGTGGCGAAGGTCTCGCGGCTCTCGGTCTTCTTGCCCCAGTAGCCGGCGCAGATGCTCGGGCCGCTGGCCCAGATTTCGCCGACGCGGCCGTCGTGAAGTGCCGCCAGCGAACTTGGATCGGTGATGCGCAGCTGGTGGCCTTCAGGCGTGGCGCCGCAGCCGACGAGCAAGGTGCCGTTGGCGCTTTCCACGCCCTCGCCATTGGCCAGGGCCTGCGCGGAAAAGCTGCGCGCCACCAGCCCGGCGCCGCGCTGTCCACCGGTAACGAACAGGGTCGCCTCGGCCAGGCCGTAGCACGGGTACACGGCGCCGGGGTCGAAGCCCGCGGGGGCGAAGCGCGCGATGAATTCGGTTTCGGTGTCCACGCGCACCGGCTCGGCGCCGGTGTAGGCCACGCGCCAGCTCGACAGGTCGAGCCCCGCCAGGCGCTCGCCCTTCACGCGGTCCAGGCACAGGCGGTAGGCGAAGTCGGGGCCGCCGCTCAGCGTGGCGCGATGGCGCGAGATGAGCTCCAGCCAGCGCACCGGGCTTTCGAGAAAGTAACGCGGCGACGTCAGCACCAGCGGAATGCCGCTGTACAGCGGCTGCATGAGGCCGCCGATGAGGCCCATGTCGTGGTACAGCGGCGCCCACGAAACGAACTTGTCATGCGGGCCGATGCCCATGCCTTCGCGGATGGCGCGCTCGTTGGCCATGAGGTTGCCGTGCGTCACGATCACGCCCTTGGGCGCGCTGGTCGAGCCCGAGGTGTATTGCAGGAAGGCGGCGTCTTCGCCGGCGGGAGCCAACGGCGTCCACGCATCGGCCAAGGCGGCATCGACCGTGTCGACAGCCACCATCGACGCTTGCGCGAACGACGTCTCGACCCCCGCCATGGTGGCCAGCATCGACGACGACGTGAGCACGCAGGCGGCCTGCGCGTCCTGCGCGATGCCTGTCAGGCGCGCGAGGTGCTGCGCCCGCATGGATTCGGGCGGGAACACGGGCACCGCGATCACGCCCGCATGAAAGCACGCCAGCATGCTCACGGCGTAATGGTCGTCGTTGTCGAGCATCACAAGGGCACGCTCGCCCTTGGCGAACTGCTGCTGCAGCCGGGCCGCCAGGGCGCGCACGCGCAAGGCGAACGCCGCGTAGGTGAGCTGCTTTTCGAAGTGAACGCCGTTCGCCTCGCCCACCACCGTGAGCCACACGTCGTGCGGCCGCGCCTGGGCCAGGGCCTGCAGGTGGTCCACGAAGTTGGTGGGCGTTGGGTGCCGATGAATCAGCGTCGTCGTCGGCGTGCGTGCCATCTCGCTCACTCCAGATAAAAAGAAAAGCCGCAGCCGGCGTCGGGCCGGCGGCGTTCGGTCATTCCGGCACCCGGGCGCGCCAAGCCAATGCGGCCGCGTAGCCGGCGGGCGCCGGCAAGGCCATGGCGCTGAAGTTCGACCAGCCGGGCTCGGCGGACGCGACCACCAGGCCGCCGTCGTCTTGCGGATGGATGCCCGCGCGCAACAGGTGCTCGGCCACGCCGACACCCACGGCCTTCAGCAGCGCCTCCTTGCCCACCCAGCGCAGGTACAGGGCCTGCAGCGGGTCGGCGGCAGCGCGCACCTCGTGTGATTCGCGCGCGGTGAAGGCGAGCTGGAGGATGGCGTCGGCATCTACGTCGATGCGGCACTGCTCGATGTCGATGCCAACCGAATCCACGGCTCCGACCTCCTGCCCCTCGGCCACGACGATCAGCGCATGCGCGCCCGAATGCGAGACGTTGAACAGCGGCATGTGTCCGGGCGCGTCCACAAAGGGCTTGCCGTGCTCGCCGGGCGACAGCGGCACCTCGGCCGCGCCGCAGCCGATGCGCCGGGCCAGCAACTGGCGCGTGGCGGCGCGGGTGGCGCAGAAGCGCACGCGGTCCGCGCGCCTGGCGAAGCGGCATGCGCGCTCGCGCTCGGCGGGCGTCAGCACGGCCCATTCGGCGAGGTGGTCGCGGGTCAGATCGAAATCCAGGCGATAGACCTCCATGCCCGCGGGCAGGCCGTCAGGCAAGGGCAAGAGGCGCATGCCGCCCTCCGGCCACGGCCTGCTGCAGGCGCCGCGTGAGCGCGTCCAGAAACGCGGCCTCGCTCTGGCGAATGAAGAAGTGGCCGCCGTCGAACCAGTCGAGCGTGAACGCGCCGCCCGCATGCGCGGACCAGGCCTCGATGCGCGGTGCGTCGATGTCGTCCTGGCGCCCCGCGAACACATGCAACGCAACAGGCAACGGCGCCTGCGCGGTGTACGCGAAGCTTTCGCACACGCGATAGTCCGCGCCCAGCGTGTCCAGCGTGATGCGCATCAACTCGGCGCTGGCAAACACCTCTTCGGGTGTGCCGCCCTGCTTGCGCAGATCGGCGGTCAGCGCGGCATCGTCATGCGTGTCGGGCAGGCGGCCGGGGTCGCGCCGCGACGGTGCCGAGCTGCCCGAAGCCAACAGCGCCAGCGGCAACGCGCGGCCCAGCGTGCGAAGCCGCTGAACCACGCCATAGGCCAGCAACGCGCCCATGCTGTGGCCGAACAACACGAAGCTGCCCTGCAGGGCCTGCGCCTGCTCGGCGCAGATGCGCTCGACCTGCGCGTCGAAGTGCGACACAAAAGGCTCGCCCATGCGCGCGCCCCGGCCCGGCAACTCGACGGGCACCACTTCGACCCAGCGCGGCAGCCGTTGCCGCCAGCGCAGATACATGGTGGCGCTGGCGCCCGCGCATGGCAGGCACAGCAGCGAGACCTTGGCCGGCACGGCCATCAGGCGGCGTCAGCAGCTGCGGAGGGTGCGCAGGGCGCGGCTGACGTGGCTTCCTGCGCCGCCATCCAGTCGCGCAAGGACTTGGGGCGCATGTCGGTCCAGTTTTTCTCGACATGGTCGAGGGCGGTCTTCTTGTCGCCCTTGACGCCGTCCACGGCCTTCCAGCCGCTGGGCACGGCCTTCCAGTGCGGCCAGATGGAGTATTGGTCTTCGTGGTTGACCAGAACGATGAAGGTTTCGTCTTCGCGGTCGAAGCAGCTGGTAGACATGGTGCGTCCTTGAACGGTGGATCGGGGAAGCAGGTGGGCAACCGGGCCGGCGGGCGGCCGATTGCTGTGCTTCTGATCAACATGACGGTTCAGGCGCGAATCTGTTCACCCTGTGGCGGGGTGCGCACGACGATCAGGTGGCGTCGTCTTCGGCGCCGGGCGTGGCGTTGCCCTGGGTCTTCTTCCATGCCTCGACGTCGATGGCAGGCGGCACCAGGCCCGCGAGCAGCCACAGCCGTGCCGCCTTGTCGTAGGCCTTGCGATGGGCGGGGTCGGCGCGCAGCCAGGCCACCATGTCGGCGCGCGCGGCTTCGTCGAAGGTGTGGCGGTCGTGCTCGCGGCGCACCCAGGCCCATGCGGTGCGCCAAATGAGATCGTCGGGGTGTTGCTGTGTCATGCGTGCAAGGTTTTTACCTTACACGCACGGCCCTGTGCGTCAGTCCGTGAGCAGGTGGCGCACGGTGCCGATGGCTTCGTCGGCTTCGGCGATGAGGCGGTTCACCAGGCCGAGCGCGCAGCCGAGCTGGGCCGCGATGTCGCGCTGCGTGAGGCCCTCCAGCCGGTAGAGCTGAAAAGCCACGCGGGTGCGTGCCGGAAGCCGCGACAGCACCTGGTCGATCAGGCCGACCACCTGGCGGTCGCGCATCAGGCGGTCCGGTGAAGGCGGGCCGGGCACGTCGAGCACCTCCACATCGACATCGAACTTGCGGTACGTGGCCTCCAGCGACTGGCGGCGGCAATGGTCGAGCGCGAGGTTGCGCACGACCTGGCAGCAGTACCCCATGGGCTTGTCGACCTTGCGGTCGCAGGCGCCGTCGGCAATGCGCAGGTAGGCGTCCTGCACGACGTCGTCGGCCAGGTCGGTGGTGCGCACGATGCGGCGGGCCACGTGCAGCAGCTGGGCCCGGTTGGCGACAAAAACATCTCCCAGCGAGGACTCGGACGAAGGGGGCAGCATCTTTGGACAACTCCACATGAGGGGGTCAGGCGTCGAATGGGGGAACGGTGTGCGCGAAGCACGTTGGCGCGGAGGCAACGGCTCCGGCACCAGTGCTTGGGCCGCATGGTTAAACAAGAATCATTACTATTTGAAAAGGGATGACAACCGCGATTTGCGATGTGTCCTTATCCCTATAGACGTTTGGCTGGCCCAAATGGAGACATGCGCCGCGGCATCGCCCCAGGCGCCCGGCGCGCACATCTAGAATCCCGCCCCTTCGCCCCGCTCCTTTGCAGCGCCCTTTCCCGCGCCCTTTCCCGCCTTTTTCCCGCTCTTTCCCCCGCTCCCGTTTCCGCTCCCCCTCATGAACATCGTCGTCAACGAAGAACTCAAAGCCTATATCGATCCCTTGACGCCGGAGGAGTACGAAGCGCTGGAGCGCAGCATCCTCAACGAAGGCTGCCGCGACGCGCTGGTGCTGTGGGGCGACGTGCTGGTGGACGGCCACAACCGCTACGGCATCTGCCAGAAGCACGGCCTGCCGTTTCAGACGGTGCAGCACACGCGCTTCAAGTCGATCGACGACGTGCACCTGTGGATGATCGACCAGCACCTGGGCCGGCGCAGCATTTCGGACTTTCTGCGCGGCGTGCTCGCGCTGCGCAAGAAGGACATCGTCGACCAGCAACGCGCCCGCACCGTGGCCGAGCCCCAGACGACCCCCACCGACCCCAACGATCCGCCGTTCGACGTCGACCCGCCCTCCGCCGCCCTGCCCCCTCCCGCGCCGCTGAGCACGCGCGAAGCCATTGCCCGCGCGGCGGGCCTGAGCAGCAGCCAGGTGGGAATGATCGAAAAGATCCAGAAGCAGGCGGCACCCGAGTTGGTGGCTGCAGTGAAGTCGGGGGTGATCTCGATCAACACCGCCGCCGCGGTGGCATCGCTGCCGGCCGACGAGCAGGTGTCCGCCGCGAACGCCGGCAAGGACGAGCTGAAGCAGGCCGCCAAGCGGGTGCGCGATTCGAAGAAAAAGCCGCGCGAAGAATCGGCGGAGGCTGGTTCGGACGAGGCCCCGCAGGGCACGCCCGACACCGTTCAGGCGTTGCAACAGCGCGTGGCCGAACTCACAGCAGAGAACGAGGCCCTGCGCAAGCAAGTGGCAGAGCTGCGTTCGCAACTCGGCCACTGAAGGCTCTGACCCAAAGCCCTTGCGGGCTTCGGCAAGTTTTTAAAAGCGCTTAGAGCTGCACTTCGCTGATCTTCGCGCCCGACAGCGACACGCCGGCTTCCAGGCCCACGTTGGTCATCACGAAGCCCACCACCGGCTGGCGCACCGTGTTGGTGTCGATGCTGCCGTTGGCACCGATGGTGGCCAGCGCCACCGTGGCGTCGGCACCGGCCGTCCAGCCCTTGCTGTTGCGGAACTTGTCCAGCGCGGCCTGGGTGGTGAACAGGTAGACCACCGCCTTCGACTGCGCGCCCGCCTGGAAACCCACCGAGCCCGCGGTGGTGCTGTAGTAAGACTGCGTGCGTCCATTCACGCGCAAGGCGCCGCGGCCATATTCCGCGCCGACACCCAGGCTACCCCCCACCACCGACGGAAACACCAGCACGCCGGCCGAACGGGCCACCAGCTCGCGCGAGCCCTTCACCGAGTCGTACAGCTTGGACAAGGCCGCGTCGGTCTGCGCGTCGATGGATGCGCGCGAAGACACGCTGCTCGACTGGTCCTGCGGACGGGTGGTGGTGCAGCCGACAAAGGCGAGGCTGCTGGCGACGATGGCGCAAGCGAATGCAGAAGTGCGCAGATTGATGGTTTTCATGACGAAATCCTTGAGATGAATGTGGATGGGCGAGGAAATCTCGGCCTGTGTCTGCCTTCCTGGGCAGATGCGATCCATGCTAAATCCGCCAAACAGGCTCTTTTCGGGCTTTGGACATCGGCCTACGCGAACTGGCGGCGTTGGCGAAACCGGCTGAGTCTGCGTCCGGTTCGGCCTGGTTTCGACTGGGTCTCGGCCCCAAGAAATCGCCTGTAATCTAGTGTTTTTAATTGCAACAAGTGTTATATTTTTGTCGTTACACGCAGAAATAAATGTCCATTTCGCCGCCTGACCAGCGCCCTGCGCAGGTCGATGCCGACATTCAGCCAGGGAGCTTCCAGTTGCAATCACGACGGCATTCACTGTGGCATTTGTTGCGGCATTTGTTGCGGCATTTGCCCCGGACATGACAAGCGCGCTTCCCCCCGCCGTCCCCGCCGCCAAGGGCCAGCGCGCCTTGCTGAGCTTCAGCGTCGAAGGGCTCCCGCCGCGCGAAGAACTGCTGTTCAAGTCGCTGGTGCGCCTGCTGGACCACCGCACCCACCAGCACTGGGCATGGAAAACCGGCCGCGCCGACCTGCGCGTGGTCGGCCAGCACGTTCCCTCGGCGCAAGAAGGCCCCGAACAGCCCGTGCCTGTGCTGGCCGTCGGCCCGGCCGATGCGCAGCGCGGCAGCCATTTCCTGGCGCTGCCGCTGCATGCCGAGGAACTGGAGCACACGCTCAACCGCCTGGGTGCGATGGTCGTCCATGCCCGCGGGCTGGGCCTGGCGGCGGCCGAGGCCGCGCTGGCCGACGACGACGAATTCCGCTTGCTGCGCTGGCCCCCGGCCGCCCTGCTCGAAGCGCCGCACCGCATCCGCCTGGCCACGCTGATGACCGGGCGGCCCACGTCGCTGGGCGTGCTGCGCCAGCGCTCGGGCCTGGCAACGCAGGACTGCCTCGACTTCATTGCCGACCTGCGGCGCAGCGGCCTGCTCGAAAGCGTTCGCGAGGCGGCACTGGCCGCGCAAGCAACACAAGCCGCCCTGGCCGCGCAGCACGCGCCAGTCCATGCGCAGGCCCAGGCGCATTCCACCGCCGGCCCGCAGCCCCACGGCGCGGCGCCAGCCACCCCGCCCGCACCGGTGCGCAACCCCGTGCAACCCGGCCTGCTGGCCCGCATCCGCAGCCGGCTCGGCCTGCTGGCCACAGGGCACCGATGACCGTCGAACACAAGATCCTCTTCACCGGCACCATGGGCGCCGGCAAGACCACCGCCATCCGCGCCGTGAGCGAAATGGCCCCGGTGAGCACCGACGTGCGCAACAGCGACAGCGCGCACGCCAAGGCCACCACCACCGTCGGCCTGGACTACGGCGAACTCACGCTCGACAACGGCGAAAAGCTGCGCCTGTACGGCACGCCCGGGCAGATCCGCTTCGACTTCATGTGGCGCATCCTGTCGCGCGGCGCGCTCGGCGTGGTGGTGCTCATCGACAACAGCCGCCCCGACCCGCTGGCCGATCTGGACATCTACCTCGACGGCTTTGCCGAGCTCATTGCGCAGACCGCCTGCGTGGTGGCGGTCGGCCGCATGGAGGCTCACCCGCACCCCGACATCGACGCCTACGCGCGGCGCATGGAGGCCAAAGGCGTGCTGTGCCCGGTGCTGCCGGCCAACGTGACGGACCCGCAGCAGGTCGTGCAACTGCTGGAACTGCTGCTGCTCCAGCTCGAGGCCTGAGCGCCCTGCGCGCCTCCCTTTTCATCTTCCTGAGCAGCCATGACCCTCCCTCCCCACATCAAGCTCGCCGCCGAATCCGCCATCGACACGCTCATGCGCGAGATCAAGGGCGTGAAGGCGGTGGTCATCTCGACCGAGGACGGGCTGGAGCTGGCCGCGCGCGTGGAGAACACCGCGCAGGTCGCGCGGCTGTCGGCCATTGCCAGTTCGCTCGCCGCGCTGGGCGCGGTGGCCGGCGAGGAAAGCGGCCTGGGCGACTGCGACAACGTGACCATCGAGGCGACCCATGGCCACATCCTGATGCTGCAGGCGCGCCACCCCGAGGTGACGCTCATCGTGAGCGTGGTCGCCAGCAAGGACGCCATCATCGGCCAGGTTCTCTACTTCGCGAAGCAGGCCACGCTGTCGCTGCAGCAGGCCTGAGGCGGCGTTCGATCAGCAAACGGCAACGGTTCGACTCCGGCAGCCGCCCACCTCTTCGCCCGGGTGGCTGCCGACTTTGCGGGGCGAGGAACCAAGAAAGACTCCGATGGCAAATATCAAGCAATCCATGGACGACCTGATGACCTGCGACGGCGCCCTGTGCGCCGCGCTGGTCGACTCGAGCAGCGGCATGATCCTGGGCCAGATCGGCTCGGGCGTGGACCTCGAGGTGGCGGCCGCGGGCAACACCGAGGTGGTTCGCGCCAAGCTGCGCACCATGCGCGACCTGGGCTTGAACGATGTCATCGAAGACATCCTCATCACGCTGGGCAAGCAGTACCACATCATTCGCCCGATGCAGAAGAAGGAAGGCCTGTTCGTCTACCTGGTGCTGGACAAGGCCAAGTCGAACCTTGCGCTGGCGCGCCGCAAGGCGCTGGACGTCGAACAGAACATGACGATCTAAGGCCGCGCGGCTCAGCCCCGGCCGCCGCGCGGCTGCATCAGCGTGTTCGATGGCAGCGTCTCGTCGAGCAGCTTGCGCGCGGTCTCGATGCCCGCAACGGGCAGCAGCCTGGCGTCGAGCAGCCCCACCTGCACCAGCACGCTGGCCTGGTCCCAGTAGATGTGCTCGTGGTACAGCTTGTCGCCGCGGAACTTGATGACCGCCAGCAAAGGGATTTCCACGCGCTTTCCTGTGGGTGCCACGCCCGGCAGCATCCACGGAATCTCGGTCGTGTGGGTGAAGGTGAACAGCATCTCGTCGACCACCTGCGTGGCACCCACCGTGCGCGAGATGGGCACCAGCGAGGTGTCTGGCGGGTTGCTGTTGACGAAGTGGTTCGTATAGAACGCGTGCAGGTCCTTGTAGCCCACGCCGCCGGTCATGGTCGGGATGTGATTCACGTAGGGCTGCGCCACCATGGTGCCCATGGTGTCATCCACGTTGCGGGTGCCGAACTCGTACTCGCAGTGCTTGTCCCACAACGCCGACAGGTCGTAGTGCGGGCCGATGGCGCCTTTCAGCGTGGCGATGCTGCGCTCGTGGGCCATCAGCGCAGAGGGCTTGTGGAAATGCTCGCCGCCTGTGCGCGCGAAGGCGTGGTCCATGCTGGGGTAGACGTACAGAGAAACACCCGAGCGGCCCTTCAGCGTGGCGAGGATGCGGTCGCGTGCCTCGGGCGGGCAGAACTTGTCGAGCTCGGCGATGTGCAGGGTCAGCGGGCACTTGATGTGGTCGGCCTCTTCCAGCGCAGCGTCGATGCCCACGCCGTAGTAGCCGACCACTGCGTCGGCGTCGGTGCGGCACGCCGCCAGATACGCCAGCTTGCCGCCCAGGCAGAAGCCCAGCACGCCAACCTTCTTCTCGGGCACCTCTGCCCGCGCACGCAGCACGTCGATGGCGCTTTGCATGTCCTGCATGCCCTTGGCTTCGTCGAAGCCGCCGTAGAGCGCAAAGGCACGTTGCCAGTCGGCCTCGCTGTAGCCAAGCTCCACATCGGGCTCCTGGCGCCAGAACAGGTCGGGCACCAGCACCACGTAGCCTTCTTCGGCGTAGTAGTCCGCCACCTCGCGCATGGTGTGGTTCACGCCGAAGATCTCTTGCGCAATCACCAGGCCGGGGCCGCTGCCGCTTTCGGGCAAGGCGAGGTAGCCGCCGAAACTGCCGCTCCCGTCAGCGGCCTCGATGCGGATGCGCTGCCCGCGGGCCGTTGTCTTCTTCTCTTGCATGGGGTGCTCTCCGTTCGATGAATGAAAAGGGGCGTGCACTGGCATCACTGCACGCATTCCGGGTGCCGCGTCGTCACCTGGTAGCAGCCCGAGTGAAAGACCAGCGGCTCGCCGTCGAGGCGGTCGTAGCGCTCGACCTCGCCGATGAAGATCAGGTGGTCGCCGCCGTCGTACTGCTTCAGGTTGCGGCAGACGAAGCGCGCGATGGCGCCGTTCAGCAACGGCACGCCGGCCGTGCCGTCGCAGCAGTCCACGCCGCCGAACTTGTCGGCCTGCGGCGTCGCGAACTGGCGCGACAGCTGGTGCTGGTGCGCCGCCAGCACGTTGATCGCAAAGTGGCTCGCACCGGTGAAGTCCGCCACGCTCGGCGCCTGGCGAGCCAGGCTCCACAGCACCAGCGGCGGATCGAGCGACACCGACGCGAACGAATTGGCCGTCATGCCCACGCGCCGCCCGTCGAGCGTGCGCGTGGTGATGACCGCGACGCCGGTGCTGAACCGGCCCAGCGCCTTGCGGAAATCCTGCCGATCGAACCCGTCGGCGCGATCGGGCGCAGCAATGGTGGTGCTGCGCGTCATGCGGCCTCGGCCCAGGTCTCGATGTAGCGGTCGGCCTCCACCGGGTCGGCGAACCACGGGAAGAAGGTGCGCGGGTCGTCGAAGCCGTTGGCAATGGCGCTGGCCAGCGGCGGCACCGCGCCCGCCGTGCCGAGCAGCTTCAGCACATGCGGCGGTGGCGGCGTGAGCAGCATGTTGGTCCACTGCGTGACCCATTGCGAATAGCCGAACCAGTAGCGGTCGAAAGTCTGCTGCATCCATGCGGCATCGCCCGCGCCCTCGCCGCGCGCAACGATGCTCTTCAGGTACACATCGGCGCACTTGGCCGCGTTGTTGGAGCCCTGGCCGGTGATCGGGTCGTTGAGCACCACCACATCCGCCAGCCCGAGCACCTTACGGCCCGACGGCAGCGTGGCCACCGGCTTGCGCACCGTCGGTGCGAAGCGGCCCGCGAGCGTGCCGTTGTCGTCCGTCAGTTCGATGTCGCGGCAGCGCTCGGCCTCCCAGGGCACGAAGGTGTCGAGCACCCACTTGCTGCGCGCCAGATGTTCCTGCGGCGTCTTCACGTCGGCCCAGCAGTCCATGGGGCCGCCGGGCACGCCTTCGAACACCATGATCTCGCAGGGCCCCGAGGTGGTCAGCGCCGGAAAAACAAAGTACTCGCCCACGCCGGGAATCAGGTTGAAGCTCACGCGCGAGAACGGCTCGGCGGGCCGCATGCCCTTCACGTACGTGAGCGCAAGCGCGCGCTGCGGCGCGTCGAAGCGCGACTTGTGCACGTCGCGGGCAAAGAGCTTGGAAATTTCGCCCTTGCCGCTCGCCACCAGCGTGAGGTCGTGGCTGCGGGTGCAGGCCTCCAGCTCGTCGATGCCCGCGTCCTTGAACACCAGCTCGCCGCCCTGGCGCTCGAACTGCGCCATCCACGCCGGGATCTTCACCCGCTGGTCGACCGACTGCGCGCTCGAATGCAGACGCGCCGCCCAGTCGATGGCCTTGGCGCCCTGCTGCTCGGGGTGCGGCACGCTCAGGCCGATGCCGTCCACCGTGGGGCATTGCTTTGCCCAATGGTCCAGCCCCAGGTCGCGCTCGATCTGCAGCGCGGTGTGGAACATGCACTGGCTCGACATCACCTTGCCGTGGCCGATGTCCTGCGCCGACCGGTTGCTGAACATCGTGACCTCGTAGCCCGCGCCCAGCAGGCCGAGGCCCAGTTGCAGACCCGACTGGCCCGCGCCGACGATAGCGATTCGTTTCATGGCATTGCTCCTGTTATTGATCCATCAGCTTGGGAATGGCCGGCACCGCCTGCTCGGGTCCCATGGCCGAGTAGCCGCCGTCCACCGCGTAGTCGGCACCGGTGACAAAGCTCGCGTGGTCCGAGCACAGGAACAGCACCACCTGCGCCACCTCGTCCGGATCGCCGACGCGCCCGAGCAGGTGAAAAGGCGCGGCCACGCGGTCGGTCCTGGCGCGGTCGCCGCCGCTGAGCTTGTTCATCACCGCCGACCAGGTCCAGCCCGGCGACACGCTGTTCACGCGAATGCGATCGGGTGCCAGGTCCATCGCCATGTTGCGCGTGAGCTGCGCCATCGCGGCCTTGCTGACCGGGTACAGCCAGCGCCCCGTCTGCGCCACGCGCGAAGAGATGCTCGTGAAATTGACCACCGCGCCACCGCCCGCGGCCACCATGTGCGGATGCACCGCCTGCAGCATGGCCACGGCGCTGGCCACGTTCACGTTGAACGAGGTGAGCCAGTCCGCACGCGGCGACCTGAAGCCGTCGTCCACGTAAGAGCAGGCCAGGTTCACCAGAAAGTGCACCCCGCCGTGGTGTTGCACCGCCTGTGCCACGCAGGCATTTACCTGCGCGTCGTCGGTGATGTCGGTGCGTACGAAGCGCACGCCGGCGCCAAGCGCCTCGGCCAGCGGCTGGCCGTTGGCCTCGTCGATGTCGGCAACGACAACCTTCACGCCGGCGGCGTGCAAGGCGCGCACCACGCCGGTGCCGATCAATGTGGCGCCGCCGGTGACGATGGCGCTCTTGCCTTCGAGTCCCTTGAACATGAGCGTGGCTCTCCTGGGTAGATGGGGGTGGTAGGGGTCGTGCAGCAGGCCGTGCGGGCCTGTGGGGCGTACGTTAGGCGTGCACCCGCCGCCGTTGCATCCCACAAGCGCAGGCGCTGTCCCTGGCGCGCAGGTTTTTTTGCCGAGGGGCGATCCGAATTGTGGGCAGGGATGGTTTTTGCTACGGTGCCCCTGACCCACCGTCCCCCCATGGAAACCGCCACCAAAGCCCCAGGGCTGCCCTTGCAGCGCTATCGCCTGTTCGAAAGCCACGACATGGACGAGGCGCGCGAAAGCGTGGCCCGCGTGTTCTGCCCGCATGGCCTGACGCTGCTGCGCCCGCGCGCCGAGCTCGACGCCTGCCACCACAGCGCGCGGCTGCACCGCGACGTGAGCCTCAACTACGTGCAGTACGGCGCGGGCGTGCAGATCGACCCGGGCTACCTGCAGGACTTCTTCCTGCTGCAGATTCCGTTGCGCGGCGGTGCCAGCATCCGCTGCGGCAGCCAGCAGATCGACGCCACGCCCCGGCTGGCCTCGCTGCCCTCGCCCACCGAGCCGTTGTCGATGCGCTGGGCCGACGACAGCCCGCACCTCATCGTGCGGCTCGCACGTGGGGCCGTGCTCTCGCGGCTCGAAGCGCTGCTGCAGGCCCCGGTGAAGCAGGCGCTGGTGTTCGAGTTGGGCGTGCCGCTGGACAACCCGGCGCTTGCGCCGCTGGTGCACTTCATCGACTACCTGCGGCTCACGCTCGACGCGGGCAACGCGCTGCAGGCCGGCGGGCGCCTGGCGGAGCATGCCGAGGAGTACCTCATGTCGAGCCTGCTGATGTCGGCCGGCCACAACCACTCGCGCGCACTGGCGGGCGACACGCAGCGCCAACTGCTGCCGCGCGTGGTGCGCAAGGCGCAGGAGTACATGGCGGCGCATGCGGCGCAGCCGCTGTCGCTGGCCGACGTGTGCGGCGCTGTCGGCTGCAGTGCGCGCGCGCTGCAGCTGGCGTTTCGCCAGCACGCGGGCCAGGGGCCGATGGAGTTCCTGCGCGAGCTGCGGCTCGACCGCGTGCGCGAAGAACTGCAGACCCCGGCGCGCGTGCCGGGCACGGGGGTGCGCGAGGTGGCGCAGAAGTACGGCTTTCTGCACCTGGGGCATTTCGCGGCGCAGTACCGCGCGCGCTTCGGGGAACGGCCGTCGGAGACGCGGGAGCGGCGGCTGCAGGGCTGAGCGGTGTTCCGCAGGTGGCGCGCGGCTGGCACGCGGATGGCATGCGTGTGGCATCGGCGGCGCCAGGCGCGAAGCATTGGCCCGTCCGCCTACATGCATCGCCGTGCGCCGATGACCCCACACCGCAGTCGCCTCTGTAAGCTAGGCTTCAATCCAGCCCTGTACCCCCCGCAACCCGAAACCGAGGAGCACATTCATGCCTGCCAACGCGAAAGTCACCGGAGACGTCGAATACCGAGCCGGTGACGGTCCCCTGATCCTGATTCCCCTGGGCCCGATCGAGGTGCTGCTCGCACCCGACAGCGCCGTGCTGAGCTGGGGCGATGCCGGCAACACGCAGACGACGGCGATTCCGCTTTCCGAATACCAGCGCTACCTGGACGAGGGCGTGATCCAGCCCGATTGAGGCGCGCCTCGCGCGCATGTACGTGTCGCCAATAAAAAACGGCCCTTTCGGGCCGTTTTTTGTTGGCGCATGCGCGGCCACGAGGGCCGCAGCGCATCGCTTACTTCTTGGCAGCGGCCTTCTTGGCGGGTGCAGCCTTCTTGGCAGGCACGGCCTTCTTGGCTGCGGGCTTTGCAGCAGCCTTTGCGGAGGCCTTGGCAGCCGGCTTGGCGGCGACAGCCTTGTCGGCCTTGCGCTTGGCAGCCTTCGGGTCCACGGCGGCCTTGAAGGCAGCGCCCGGCACGAACTTCGGCACCTTCTGCGCGGCGATCTTGATCTTGGTACCAGCGCTGGGGTTGAAGCCCGAACGTGCGGCGCGAGCGACTTGCTTGAAAGTGCCGAAGCCGACGATCTGCACAGCGTCGTCCTTCTTCACTGCGGCAACGATCGCGCCGGTGATGGTTTCCAGGATGCGCGCGGCTTCTGCCTTGCTCACGTTGTGGGTGGTTGCGATTTTTTCGACGAGTTCGATGCGGTTCAACTGAGTTCCTAATAGGTTTAATTTCGCCATGTTGCCTATGGCGGCGCAGCACGAATACAAGCTGCAAGCGGGGCGGAGTTTATTCGACTGCGAGAAGGCCTATGTAACGCGGCCGCTTAAAGGGGTAGCCGCGGGGCTGTGATCGGGTGCTTTTCGAGGGGTGCGCGACGCGCCAGGAGGTGGTTTTCTCTAGGCAAGACAGCGGATCTGGCCATACATCTCCTGCTCTTTCCGCACCCGAAGCTGTTCACGGAAAACCTGACTTAAGGGAAACACCAAAGTTGGTACGTGAGCCCAGGCTCGGTCCGGGCAGCATGCAACGCAAGGCGCCGCTAATGCGTGACTTGCCGAGCTGGCGGCCGAACGAAAGGCTGGGATGAAGAGGCGCGGCAGGTCTTTGCGAGAGCCGACTGCAGATGCCAGAAAGACAAAAGGGTTAGCAGACGAATCTGCTAACCCTTGTCATGACTGGCGGAGTGGACGGGACTCGAACCCGCGACCCCCGGCGTGACAGGCCGGTATTCTAACCAACTGAACTACCACTCCTGGTAGATCAACGTTCACTCCTTGCGGAGCCGAGTGTTGACGACTCGTGCCGGCTTCACTTGCATGAAACTGGCGACCCTACGGGGATTCGAACCCCGGTAGCCACCGTGAAAGGGTGGTGTCCTAGGCCTCTAGACGATAGGGTCAAAACCTTAGGAACCGTGCTGCGATCAGCACTTGTTTTCTCTTCTCTCGACACTTAATGGTGGAGGTAAACGGGATCGAACCGATGACCTCTTGCATGCCATGCAAGCGCTCTCCCAGCTGAGCTATACCCCCTGTGGGTGTCGAGCCTCGAATTATAGCCCGTTTATCAGGCCTTTTTCAATCTTTCGATCACTTTTTCTTTCGAAAAGATCTCGAGGACTGAATCGAGGGACGGTGTTTGCGACGTTCCCATCACAAGCACACGTACTGGCATCGCTAACGCTGGCATTTTCATGCTGTGCGCTGCGAGCACTTCCTTGATCATAGCTGCAATCGAGGCCTTATCCCAGGCAGCCGACATTAATTTTTCGGCCAGTGTTGCGATTGCAGGTTTAACGGCCTCGGTGATGTGCTGTGCGCGGTCCGCTTCGCTCACCGTGATGTCTGCATAGAACGCCTCCGCCCATTGGGCAAGCGCCACCGTGGTGTCGCAACGATCCTTGAAAAGCGCGCAGATCGCAGGCAGGCGTTCGTCGGCCACGATGCCGCGCTTTTGCAACTGCGCGGCCACCAGCGGTGCAAGTTCTTCCCCGCTCTTGGCCTTGATGTACTGCGCGTTCACCCAGGCAAGCTTTGCAGCGTCCCACTGCGCGGGGCTCTTGGAGAGGTGCGTGCCGTCGAACCAGCTCACCATCTGTTCACGCGTGAAGAGTTCGTCGTCGCCGTGGCTCCAGCCCAGGCGCGCGAGGTAGTTCAGCATGGCCTCGGGGAGGTAGCCGTTTTCTTCGTATGCAGTGACGCTCACCGCGCCGCGGCGCTTGGACAGCTTCTGCCCGTCGTCACCCAGGATCACCGGCACGTGGCCGAACTGCGGCAGCGGTGCGCCGAGTGCGCGAAAGATGTTGATCTGCCAGGGCGTGTTGTTGATGTGCTCGTCGCCGCGAAACACGTGCGTGATGTTCATGTCCCAATCGTCGACCACCACGGCAAAGTTGTACGTGGGCACGCCGTCGGGCCGCAGGATGATCAGGTCGTCGATCTCGCGGTTGTTGATGGTGATGTCGCCCTTGACCAGGTCGTTCCAAGTCACGTCGCCCTCGGGCGGATTGCAGAAGCGCACCACCGGCGGCACGCCTTCGGGCACGGGCGGCAGTACCTTGCCCGCCTCGGGGCGCCAGCGGCGGTCGTACAGCGTTTTCTCGCCGCGCGCGCGTTGCGCCTCGCGCATTTCGTCGAGCTCCGCGGGCGTGCAATAGCAGTGGTAGGCCGTGCCTGCCGCCAGCATCTGCGCGATCACTTCGCGGTAGCGCTCCAGGCGCTGCATCTGGTAGACCGGGCCTTCGTTGTAGTCCAGGCCGAGCCAGTGCATCGAGGCCAGGATCTGGTCGGTCGAGTCTTGCGTGGAGCGGGCCACGTCGGTGTCTTCGATGCGCAGAACGAATTCACCGCCGTAGTGGCGTGCGTAAGCCCACGAATACAACGCCGTGCGCGCCGTGCCGAGATGAAGAAAGCCCGTGGGGGACGGTGCGATGCGGGTGCGTACTTGGCCGGTCATTTTTTTATATGGATTTCAGTGTGCCCAGGCCACGTGCGATGTCGGCCTTGATGTCTTCGACGTGCTCCAGCCCGACAGCGAGGCGAATCAGCCCCTGGCCGATGCCGGCCGACTGGCGCTGTGCTTCGGTCAGCCGTCCGTGCGAGGTGGTGCCGGGGTGCGTGATGATGGTCTTCACGTCGCCCAGGTTGGTGGCAACGCTCACCACACGCGTGCTGTTCATCACATGGAACGCGTTGGCGCGCGCGGTTTCAGGTGTGTCGCCGACCACGTCGAACGACACCACCGCACCGCCCTGCCCCGACTGCTGCTGCATGGCCAGTTCATGCTGCGGGTGCGACGCCAGGCCCGGGTAGTGCACGCGCGCGATGCCGGGCTGCCTTTCGAGCCACTGCGCCACTTCGAGCGCGTTGGCGCAGTGCGCCTTCATGCGCACGCCCAGGGTTTCGATGCCTTTCAGCACGACCCACGCATTGAACGGCGCCAGCGCCATGCCGGCGGTGCGCACCACGGGGCCGAACACGTCGACGATGAGCTTCGAAGGCCCGCAGATCGCGCCCGCCATCACGCGGCCCTGCCCGTCCAGATGCTTGGTGCCCGAGTGGATGATGAGGTCGGCGCCCAGCGTGGCCGGCCGCTGCAGGATCGGCGTGCAGAAGCAGTTGTCGACCGCCAGCAGCGCGCCCGCTGCATGCGCCACGTCGGCCAGCGCGCGGATGTCGCAGACCTGCGTGAGCGGATTGGTCGGCGTCTCGGCGAACAGGAGCTTGGTGGTCGGCTTGACGGCGGCGCGCCATTCGGCCACGTCGGTCTGCGACACGAAGGTGGTTTCCACGCCGAACTTGGCGAACTCCTTGCCGAACAGGTTCAGCGTGGAGCCGAACACCGAGCGCGAGCAGATCACATGGTCACCGGCCTTCAGCAGGCCCATGCACATCATGAGGATCGCGCCCATGCCGGTCGACGCGGCAATGGCCGCCTCGGTGCCTTCGAGCGCGGCGATGCGTTGCTCGAAGCTGGTCACCGTCGGGTTCGAGGTGCGCGAATAGGTGAAACCGGGCTCGGTGCCCGCAAAGCGGCGCATCGAGGTTTCGGCGTCGGGCTGCACGAAGCCGCTGGTCAGGAACAGCGCGTCGGAGTGCTCGCCGTACTGGCTCGGCGCAAGGCCGGTGCGCAGCGCGAGCGTTTCAGGGTGCAGGCCGGACGGCAGGGTGCGTTCGTCGCTCACAGGCGTTGCCTCTTGGTGTTCATTCGATCGGGTTGGGCAACGCGAGGCGCGAAGAGTCTTCTTCGGTCTCTTCGATGCGGGGGCGGTTGCCGTTCATGCGCGAGATGGCTTCGGAATCGATGTCGCCGGTCACGTACACGCCGTCGAAGCACGAAGCATCGAAGTCGCTGATCTTGGGGTTGAGCGAGCCGATGGCGCGCTTCATGGCGTCGACGTCCTGATAGATCAGCGCATCGCAACCGATGAGCTGGCGAATTTCTTCCACGGTGCGGTCGTGCGCCACCAGCTCGCCCTTGGTCGGCATGTCGATGCCGTAGACGTTGGGGTAGCGCACCGGCGGCGCGGCGCTGGCCAGGTACACCTTGCGGGCACCGGCGTCGCGCGCCATCTGCACGATTTCCTGGCTGGTGGTGCCGCGCACGATCGAGTCGTCGACCAGCAGCACGTTGCGGCCCTTGAACTCGCTGGCAATGGCGTTGAGCTTCTGGCGCACCGATTTCTTGCGCACGCCCTGCCCCGGCATGATGAAGGTGCGACCGACGTAGCGGTTCTTCACGAAGCCTTCGCGGTACGGCACACCCAGCAGGTGCGCGAGTTGCGTGGCGCTCGGGCGGCTCGACTCAGGGATGGGGATGATCACGTCGATCTGGTTCGGTGGCACGGTCGAGACCACGCGCTTGGCCAGCGTTTCGCCGAGGTTCAGGCGCGCCTGGTACACCGAGATGCCGTCGAGCACCGAGTCCGGCCGCGCGAGGTACACGAACTCGAAGATGCAGGGGTTCAGGCTGGGTGACTCGGCGCACTGCATCGAATGCACTTTGCCCTGCAGGTCGACGAACACGGCTTCACCGGGGTCGATGTTGCGCTCGAACACATGGCCCGAGCCTTCGAGCGCCACCGACTCGCTGGCGATCATCACCGTGCCGTCGGCCGGGTTGCGGCCCATGCACAGCGGGCGAATGCCGTACGGATCGCGAAAGGCCAGCAGGCCGTGGCCCGCGATGAGCGACACCACGGCATAAGAGCCGCGCAGGCGCTTGTGCATGCTCTTGACCGACTCGAAGATCTCCGCCGGGTGCAGCGGCACGCCGCGCGACGAGCGCTCCAGTTCGTGCGCCAGCACGTTGAGCAGCACTTCGGAATCGCTCTCGGTGTTGGTGTGGCGGTGGTCGGTGGACGACAGTTCGTCGCGCAACGCATGCGCGTTGGTGAGGTTGCCGTTGTGCACGAGCACGATGCCGAAAGGCGCGTTCACGTAGAAAGGCTGCGCCTCTTCTTCGCTGTACGCATTGCCGGCGGTGGGGTAGCGCACCTGGCCCAGGCCCACGTTGCCGGGCAGCGCGCGCATGTTGCGCGTGCGGAACACGTCGCGCACCATGCCCTTGGCCTTGTGCATGAAGAACTTGCGCTCGAGCAAGGTGACGATGCCAGCCGCATCCTGGCCGCGATGCTGCAAAAGCAGCAGTGCGTCATAAAGCAGTTGGTTGACGGGTGCGTTGCTGACAACGCCGACGATTCCACACATGAACGATTCCTCTCAGGGCAGGTAGCTTGCCAACTTTTCAGGCAGCGCGGGTTTCAGGCCCTGCAATGCCGCATCGAGAACAATGGCGCTGCGCGATTCATGCCACCAGGCACTGTCGCTCAACACCAGCAAATGAACAACGACGGCCAGCACGAGCAGGGCCACTGCACCCCGCGCCGCGCCAAACGCCGCTCCCAGAATTCGGTCTACCGGCCGCAGACCCACGACCGTGATCAACTTGCGCGTGAGCGAGGCCACCAGGCCCACGCCGAACGCCACCGCCACGAACACCAGCACAAAGGCCAGCGGATAGCGCCATGCCGCCTGCGGCTCGCCGAACGGCAGCCAAGCGGCCACACCGGACGCCAGCCACTGGGCGGCGATGAAGGCGGCCACCCAGCCGATCAGCGAAATCACTTCGAACACCAGGCCACGCATCAGGCCGAAGAGCATCGACACCCCGATGAGCGCGACGGCAATCCAGTCGAGCAAGGCCACGGCGACAGGCGGTGACGCTTACAACGTGAGGATCGCTGCCGCCAAAGACAAGCCTTTGACCTTGTCCGCGGCGCGGTCGGCTTCGGCCCGCGAGCTGAACGGACCGACACGCACACGCGTGCGCTCACCGTCGGCCGTCTTGGCCACGCTCACATAGGTCTTGAGGCCGGCGCGCTCGAGCTTCTGGCGCACTTCGCGCGCCTTGTCCGCATCGGCGAACGCGCCCACCTGCACCACGAAGCGGCCGGCGCCTTCGTCGGCGGGCTTGGTGGCGGCGGCCGCGGCGGTTGCCGCGGACTTGCCTTCGAGCAGCGCACGGGCGCGCGCGCCATCGTCGGCCGTGGCGGCGGGCTTGGGCTTGGGCTCCGGCTTTGTTTCAGGCTTGGGTTCTGGCTTCGGCTTGGGCTCTGGCTTGGGTTCAGGCTTGTGCTCGGGCTTCGCTTCCGGCTTCTGCTCTGGCTTTGGCTCGGGCTTGGTTTCGGGCTTGCGTTCCGCGGCCGCTGACGGCGTGGTGGCGGCCGGCTTTCCGGAATCGATGACGGTGCCGTCCGCGCTCTCGGTGATCATGCCGCCGGTCGAGGCCACGCGCGAGGCGTTGTCGGGCGCGGCGGGGGCGGTGCTCGACGTACTGGATGTACTGGACGTGGGCGCCGGAGCGGCGGGCACGGGCAACGGCTTGACCTTGTTGCGGTCGGGAATCTCGATGGGAATGTCGACCGACACCGGGCGCGGCTGCGTGTCGAACAGCAGCGGAAAACCGATCACGCCCAGCAGCACCAGCACAGCGGCGCCAAGCAGCCGGTGGCGCGCACGCCGACGCATGGATTCGACACTTTCCGCCGGCACGGCAGCCGGTGCGCTGCGTCCTTCGTTGCCTTGTGGGCCGCGCGTGCGGAACTTGAAAAACGCCATGAAGTTCGATCCCTGAAGGAGTGCAGCGAGGTGGTGCCCGATGTGCCGGATGGGTGGGGAGACAGCCGGGCGATCAGCCGCCTGGCAGCAGGTGTTTGGCTTGCAGCCGGGGGGTGCCGTTTTCGAGCACGCCACCCACGGTGAAGAACGATCCGAAGACAACGATTCTATCAGCGGGGTCCGCCTGCTCGATGGCTGCACGCAACGCATCCATCGGCCCTGCGTGCACGCTGCCCGAGGCGTCGGCGCGCGTGTTCTGGGCCTGCCACGCGGCCAGCAAGTCGGCCCCCTTGGCTGCGCGCGGCGTGGGCAGGTCGGTGAAATACCAGCGGTCGATCATCGGGCCGATGCGCGCCAGGATCGGCCCGAGGTCCTTGTCCGCCATGACCCCGAACACGCCGTGCGTGGTGGGGAAAAAACCCATCGCGTCGAGGTTCTCGGCCAGCGCGGCCACTGCATGCGCGTTGTGCGCCACGTCGAGCACCAGCGCCGGCTCGCCCGGCACGATCTGAAAGCGCCCCGGCAGCTCGACCATGGCCAGCCCGTTGCGCACGGCCTGCGCCGTGATCGGCAGCAGCGGTCGCACCGCCTCGAGCGCGGCAAGCACGCCCGCGGCGTTGATGAGTTGATTGGCGCCGCGCAGCGCCGGGTAGGCCAGTCCGCTGTAGCGCCGGCCCCGGCCCGACCAGCCCCACTGCTGCTTGTCGCCGGAAACGTTGAAGTCTTGCCCGAAGCGCCACAGGTCGGCGCCGATGGCGTTGGCATGGTCGATCACGCTCTGCGGCGGCACCGGGTCGCTCACGATGGCGGGCTTGCCGGGGCGCAGGATGCCGGCCTTCTCGAAGCCGATGCTCTCGCGGTCGGGGCCGAGGTAGTCCATGTGGTCCAAGTCGATGCTGGTGATGACCGCGCAGTCGGCGTCGATGATGTTCACCGCGTCCAGCCGCCCGCCCAGGCCCACTTCGAGGATCGCCACGTCGGGCTTTTCCTCGATCATGCAGTGCAGGATGCCCAGGGTCGTGAACTCGAAGTAGGTCAGGTTCAGCTCGCCGCGCGCCTGTTCCACCACTTCGAAGCTTGCGATCAGTTTGGCAGCGTCCACGGCCTCGCCCTTGAGCCGCAGGCGCTCCTCGAAGCGCACCAGGTGCGGCGAGGTGAACACCGCCGTGCGGTAGCCCGCGTGCGTGAGGATCGACTCGAGCATCGCGCAGCTCGAGCCCTTGCCGTTGGTGCCCGCCACCGTGATCACGGGGCAGCTGAAGCGCAGGCCGAGGCGCTGCGCCATTTCTTTGGCGCGCTCCAGCCCGAGCTCGATGTTCTTGGGATGGAGTTGCTCGGCGCGCGCGAGCCAGTCGTTAAGGGTTTCCATGGAGGCCGGCATTGTCGCCGACCCGCCGGCCGGGGCATCATGGCGACCATGACAACCCTTTACGGCATTCCCAACTGCGACACCGTCAAGCGCGCACGCACCTGGCTCGACGACCACGGCGTCGCCTACACCTTCCATGATTTCAAGAAACAGGGCGTGCCCGAGGCCGCGCTCGACCAGTGGCTGGCCAAGCCCGGCTGGGAGGCCCTGGTCAACCGCAAGGGCACCACCTGGCGCAAGCTGGACGAAGCCACCCGCGCGGGCGTGGTCGACGCCGCCTCCGCTCGCCCGGTGCTGCTGGCCAACCCCAGCCTGATCAAGCGGCCGGTGGTCGACTGGGGTCCGAAGAAAGCTGTCACCACCGGCTTCGACGCGCAAGCCTGGGCTGTCAACGGCGTGTAAACGCTGGAACCCGCCTTGCGCATGGGCGTCCAACCGGTCCTCTGCAGGAGAGATACACCATGAACAAACTCGCTTTTCGCACCCTTGCCGGCCTTTCCGTGGCCGGCGCCCTGGCGGCGGGCACCGGCCTCGTGCATGCCCAGCAACAAGGCCAGGTGGTCCAGGCCCGCGTCATTTCGGCCACCCCGGTCCGCGAAACGACCGGCAGCGACGTCAACTACAACGTCACCTACGAATACAACGGGCAGCGCTACACCACCCGCATGAACAGCCGGCCCGGCGCCACCATTCCCATTCAGGCCAGCGGCTACGGCGTGACGACCTCCGCGGTGGCACCGCAATCGCAGGTGCAGACCTACCCGGTGGAGGCCAACAACGGCGGTTATCCGCAGCAGTCGGGCGGCTCGCCGTGGGACAACGTGGTGCCCGAGCCCGGCGTGGTAGTCGGCGCGGGCGGGCCCGCCCCGGTGTCGCCTGTGTATGTGCAGCCGGCACCGGTCTATGCGCCCGCCCCGGTGTACGTCGACCCGGGGTACGGCTACGGCTACCCCTACGCCTATGCGCCGGTCGGCATTTCGCTGAACCTGGGCTACTCGCGCGGCTGGGGCGGCGGCTACTACCGAGGCGGCGGCTACCGCGGCTACGGCGGATTCCGCGGCGGCTGGCACCGCTGAGCGGGCGGGGGCCTGTCGAGCCCCTAAAATCGAGGACTTTTCCAACCCTTGACGGGTGCGCCGCCGGTGCGGTGCGTCCTCGATTTGCCGACCGCCATGGCGCCGGCGCCACCCAATGACGACGACTACCGACACAATCAACAGCGCCGCAGTGGCCACCAAGGCCAACGTGTACTTCGACGGCAAGTGCGTGAGCCACAACCTCACGCTGGCGGACGGCACCAAGAAATCGGTCGGCGTGATCCTGCCGTCCACCCTCACCTTCAACACCGGCGCCCCTGAAGTCATGGAAGGCGCGGGCGGCAACTGCGAATACCTGCTCGCGGGCGCCACCGAATGGCTCGCTTCCGGCCCCGGCCAGAAGTTCAGCATTCCGGGCAACTCCAGCTTTCAGATCCGCGTGAGCGGCGAGCCGTATAGCTACATCTGCCACTTCGGCTGACCCGCGAACCCGCGAACCGGAAACACCTGACATGTCGACCATTCTCCAAAACGTTCCCGCCGGCCAGAAGGTCGGCATCGCCTTTTCGGGCGGCCTGGACACCAGCGCGGCGCTGCACTGGATGCGCAACAAGGGCGCCGTTCCCTACGCCTACACCGCCAACCTCGGCCAGCCCGACGAGCCCGACTACGACGAGATCCCGCGCAAGGCGATGCTCTACGGCGCCGAGAACGCCCGCCTGATCGACTGCCGCGTGCAGTTGGCCAACGAAGGCATCGCCGCCCTGCAGGCCGGCGCCTTCCACGTGACCACCGCCGGCGTGACCTACTTCAACACCACGCCGCTGGGCCGCGCGGTGACGGGCACCATGCTGGTGTCGGCCATGAAGGAAGACGACGTTCACATCTGGGGCGACGGCAGCACCTACAAGGGCAACGACATCGAGCGCTTCTACCGCTACGGCCTGCTGACCAACCCCAACCTGAAGATCTACAAGCCCTGGCTCGACCAGGTCTTCATCGACGAGCTGGGCGGCCGCAAGGAAATGTCGGAGTTCATGCAGAAGGCCGGCTTCGCCTACAAGATGTCTTCGGAGAAGGCCTACTCGACCGACTCCAACATGCTCGGCGCCACGCACGAGGCCAAAGACCTCGAGCACCTGAACAGCGGCATCCAGATCGTGCAGCCCATCATGGGCGTGGCCTTCTGGAAGGACGAAGTCGAAGTGAAGCGCGAAACCGTGTCGGTGCGCTTCGAAGAAGGCGTGCCGGTGGCGCTGAACGGCGTGCGCTACACGAACCTGGTCGAGCTGATCCTCGAAGCCAACCGCATCGGCGGCCGTCACGGCCTGGGCATGAGCGACCAGATCGAAAACCGCATCATCGAAGCCAAGAGCCGCGGCATCTACGAGGCCCCCGGCCTGGCGCTGCTGTTCATCGCCTACGAGCGACTGGTCACCGGCATCCACAACGAAGACACCATCGAGCAGTACCGCGACAACGGCCGCCGCCTGGGCCGCCTGCTGTACCAGGGCCGCTGGTTCGACCCGCAGGCCATCATGCTGCGCGAAACGGCGCAGCGCTGGGTAGCACGCGCCATCACCGGCGAAGTGACCGTGGAGCTGCGCCGCGGCAACGACTACTCGATCATGAACACCGAGTCGGCCAACCTCACGTACAAGCCCGAGCGCCTGAGCATGGAAAAGGTGGAAGGCGCGTTCACGCCGCTGGACCGCATCGGCCAGCTCACCATGCGCAACCTGGACATCGTCGACACGCGCGAGAAGCTGGCGATCTACACCCGCGTCGGCCTGCTGTCGTCGAGCGAAGGCGCTTCGCTGCCCAAGCTGGCCAACGACGGCGACGCGAGCTGATCGGCCTGATCGGCTGACCAGCGGCTGCCCGCGCGGCAGCAATGACAACGGGCCCCTCGGGGCCCGTTTTGCTTGGGGGTGCCTGGGCGCCTCGGTCGCGTCAGTCGCCGCCCCCTCCTCCGCCACAGCCGCCACCGCACCCGCCGCCGCTGTCGCCCGACGAGCCGCCGCCGTCGCTGGAGCCGCCGTCACCGCCGCTGCTGCCCGATTCGCTGCCACCGAAACCGTCGGCATCGCCGGCGCTGCCGCCGTCGGAGGACGACGAATCGCCGAAGCTGGTGCCGCATTGCGCGTCCGAGCCGGTGTGCCGCTCGACGGCCCGGCAGTCGGGCACGTAATGAAAGCCGCCCGCTATCGCGAACTTGATGTCCAGCGCAAACAGCAGCGGCAGGCGCGCCGGGTTGCGCGGATCGATGCTCTCTTCCTTGCAGGCCCAGTACCAGGTGCGGCGCAGGCCGTCGTTGCGCTTGGGGTCGCGCCCCAGCACCTCGGCCGGGCTGTGGTGCAGCATGCCGCCGAAGGCCGCCTGGCACCAGCTTTGGTAGCCCTGCGTGTGCAGGATGAACTCATGCCAGGCGGTATCGACCACCTTGGAGGGCATGGCCACGAACTTGCGGTCGCTGCGCAGGTGCGCCATGAAGAACTGGCGCAGCCCGCGCAACACCAGTTCGGCGTCGCGCCGGCTCAGTTGCGGGTGCGCCTCGCGCAGCTTGCCGATGAGAAACGGCGGCAGCCGCGCCTCGCGGATGAACTGGCGCCGCAAGCTGGTTGCCAGAAACTTCAGCACCGCCGAAAACAGCAGCGCCACCGCAATCACCGCCACCACCACACCCCAGCGGTGCGAGCCCAGAAACACGGCCACCAGCGCAATGAACGGCACCGCGCGCCGGGCCCACACCAGGGCGCCGATGCGGCGGCGGAAATTCAGCGGGAGAAAGTCGAGGTCCATTCAGGGCGTGAAATCAGCGGCTCACACGACCACCGGTTCGGGCTCCAGCCGGATGCCGAAGCGCTCGTACACGCTGGTCTGGATGGCCTTGGCCAGGGTCATCACCTCGCCGCCCGTCACCGGGTTTTCGCGCCCGCCGCGGTTCACCAGCACCAGCGCCTGGCGCTCGTACACGCCGGCATTGCCCACCGACTTGCCCTTCCAGCCGCAGGCGTCGATGAGCCAGCCGGCCGCCAGCTTGATGGTGCCGTCGTCCATCGGGTAATGAACGATCTTGGGGTCGCGCGCGATGATGTCGGCGCACTGCTCGGGCGTGACGGTCGGGTTCTTGAAGAAGCTGCCCGCGTTGCCCAGCACGCGCCAGTCGGGCAGCTTGGCGCGGCGGATGGCGCAGACCCAGTCGAACACGTTCTGCGCGTCCGGCGTGAAGTTGCCGGTTTCTTCCATCTTGCGTTCCAGGTCGAGGTAGCCGACCACGGCCTTCCACGGCTTGGGCAGGCGAAAACGCACCCGGGTGATCACCGCGCGGCCGGCCAGGCCAAAGTCGTTCGGGCCGCTGCGCACATGCTTGAACACCGAGTCGCGGTAGCCGAAGGCGCACTGCGCGGCATCGAGCGTGAAGCCGCGGCCGGTTTCCAGGTCGAAGGCGTCGAGCGACTCGAAGCGGTCCTGCAGCTCGACGCCGTAAGCGCCGATGTTCTGCACCGGCGCCCCGCCCACCGTGCCCGGAATGAGCGCCAGGTTTTCCAGGCCGGGATAGCCGTTGCGCACCATCCATTCGACGGCGTCATGCCAGATTTCGCCGGCGCCGGCCTCCACGATCCAGGCGCGCTCGGTCTCCTCGACCAGCCGCAGCCCCTTGATTTCGACCTTCAGCACCAGCTGCTTCACGTCGCCGGTGATCACGATGTTGCTGCCGCCGCCCAGCACAAAACGCGGCGCGTCGCGCCATTGCGCATCGGCGCGCAGCGCGACCAGGTCGGCTTCTTCGGCAATGCGTGCCAGATGCTGCGCACGCGCGACGATGCCGAAGCTGTTGTAGGGCTGCAGCGGGACGTTGGACTCCACGATCATGGGAGAATTGTCGCATCCAGCACCCGTGAATTCAGGAGAGAGCCATGCCGTCGTTCGATACCGTCTGCGAACCCAACTTGCCCGAAGTGAAGAACGCGGTTGAAAACACCGCCAAGGAAATCGCAACGCGCTTCGATTTCAAGGGCACCGCCGCGTCCGTCGACCTCAAGGACAAGGAAATCACCATGATCGGTGACGCCGAGTTCCAGCTCGTGCAGGTGGAAGACATCCTGCGCGCCAAGCTCACCAAGCGCAGCGTCGACGTGCGCTTTCTCGACAAGGGCGACGTTCAGAAGATGGGCGGCGACAAGGTCAAGCAGGTCATCAAGGTCAAGAGCGGCATCGAGAGCGAGCAGGCCAAGAAGATCACCCGCATCGTGAAGGACAGCAAGCTCAAGGTGCAGGCCGCCATCCAGGGCGACGCCGTGCGCATCACCGGCGCCAAGCGCGACGACCTGCAGGCCGCCATGGCCCTCATCAAGAAGGACGTGCCAGACATGCCGCTGTCCTTCAACAACTTCCGCGACTGACCGCGGCCGCATGACACCCCTTGCCGCGGCGAAGCACCTGCTGGCCGCCGCCGTCGCAGTGCATCTGCTGACTGCCGCAGCACTGGCGCATGCCGCCAGTTCGGTCATGCTGACCGGCACCATCGGCAGCCGCGCGATTTTGATCGTGAACGGCAATCCGCCCAAGACCGTGGCCGTCGGCGAGAGCTACCAGGGCGTGAAGCTGCTGTCGCTGCAGGCCGAGCAGGCCGTGGTCGAGCTCGAAGGCAAACGCGTCAACCTGCGCATGGACACACCCGTCAGCATCGGCGCCGGGGGTGATACCGACGGCGGCGGGGGCGGCAGCCGCGTCGTGCTGACGGCCGACAGCCGCGGCCACTTCATGACGCAGGGCGCCATCAACGGCCGGCCGGTCACTTTCATGCTGGACACCGGCGCCACCTCGATCGCGCTGTCGGCCGACGACGCGCAGCGCATCGGCCTGGACTACAGCAAGGGCCAGCGCGTCATGATCAACACCGCCAACGGCGTGTCGCAGGGCTATCGCCTTCGCCTGCAGTCGGTGCGCGTGGGCGACGTGCAGGTGTACGACATCGACGCCGTCGTATCGCCGCAGGCCATGCCCTTCGTGCTGCTGGGCAACAGCTTCATCAACCGCTTCTCGATGCGGCGCGACGCGGACCAGATGGTCCTGGAAAAGCGTTACTGAAAACGCGACGGAGCCCTGCGCTCGATCAGGCCTGCGCGGCCGTCACCACAATCTCGATCTTGTAGGCCGCATTGGCCATCTTGGCCTGCACAGTGGCGCGCGGCGGCGTGTTGCCGGCGGGAATCCACGCGTCCCACACCTCGTTCATGGCCGTGATGTCGCCGATGTCGGCCAGGAAGATCTGCGTCATGAGAATGCGCGACTTGTCGCTGCCCACCTCGGCCAGCAGGCGGTCGACCATGGCAAGCACCTGCGCGGTCTGGCCGCGAATGTCTTCTGCCGTGTCGTCGGGCACCTGGCCGGCCAGGTACACGGTGCCGTTGTGCACGGCGGTTTCGGAAAGGCGCGGGCCCACGTGGTGGCGGGTGATGGAAGCCATGGTGTTTCTTTCAGTCCTGTTTTTTCTTGGCGCCGAGTTTCGACTCCGTGCCGGCCGCGAGCCGGCGGATGTTTTCGCGGTGCCGCCAGAACAGCAGCAAGCTCATGACGACGAGGGCGATGAGTACCGTGCGGTCGAGCGGCCAGGCAATGCCGCCGCCAATCAGATAGTAGGCCGGCGCAAAGAACGCCGCCACCAGCGACGACAGCGACGAGTAGCGAAAAAACACCGCAATGATCAGCCAGGTGACGCCCGTGGCCAGCCCCAGCAGCGGCGCAATGCCCATCAGCACGCCGGCCGCGGTGGCCACGCCCTTGCCGCCCTGGAAGCCGAAGAACACCGGGTACAGGTGCCCCAGAAACGCCGCCAGGCCCGCGAGCGCGGCCACGCCGGCGCCCAGTCCCCACTGCGCGCCGAACTGGTGAATCAAAAACACCGGCAGCCAGCCCTTGAGCGCGTCGAGCAGCAGCGTGGCCAGCGCCGCGCCCTTGTTGCCCGAGCGCAGCACATTGGTGGCGCCGGGGTTCTTGCTGCCATAGCTGCGCGGGTCGGCCATGCCGAGCGTCTTGCTCACGATGACCGCAAAAGACAGCGAGCCGATCAGGTACGACACCACGATGGCAATGAGGGAAGGCAAGGTGAAACTCAAGACGGCACTCCGCGGGGGGAAAGTTGTTCTTCTTCGGCGACGACCGCCTGGGGCGGCGATTGGATCACAACATACTGCTTGCGAAACTCCAGGCCGCGGTCGGGCCACTGCGTCACATAGGCGCGCAGCGCATCGGCACCGGCCGGCCAGTCTTCGCCGTTGACGCGGCAGTCGGCCTGCACCTGGCCCTGCGAATCACGCGCGGCATACAGGCGCACGCCGTACACCGCGTCCGATTCGATCTGCGGCTTGAAGGCGTCCCAGGTGTGGGTGAACAGGCAGCAGGGGCAAAACGGATGCTCCTCGTTCGCCTCGATCTCGGGGTGGGCCATGCGGTGCGCCACGGGGCCGAACAGCACGCGCCGGGCACGGCCTTCCTGCCCGTCTTCGTTCCAGTTCATTTCCATCGACGTGCAGTGGCTCAGCTCCTTGCGCAGCGCGTCCTGGTACACCACCAGGTCCACCTGCGCCCACAGGTCGAAACCGCGCGCCAGCGTGTCGGTGGCGTTGCCGCCGGCGGAATGCTGAAACTCGAAGGTGCCGCCCGGCAGCAGCCGCGCATGCGCCACTTCGATGGTGGTCGAGCTGCTCGCCGTGTCGCCGGGTTCGACCGACAGACTCAGTATCTGCGGCAGCAGCCAGAGCCCGTCGGGCAGCACGACCCAGCCGCCGCGCTCCAACCGGCCCTGCTGGCCGCGTTGCGCCAGCGCGTCGAGCAGCATGGCCGACAGGTCGATGGTCTCGCTCCAGCTGCGCTCGCCGTTGCGGTACGACATTTCGAACGACGCGCCCTGCCCCGGGTTGACGGCCAGCCGCGAAGGAAAAAAATCGGAAGACGTGGGTGTCATGGCGCCGGCTATTCTGCCAGCGCACATTGAACGGGCTTGGCGCCCAGCAGCGCCACGCACACCTGCGGATCGATGCCCACAAGGTAGCCGCGCCGCCCGCCGTTGAGCACGATCTTCGGCAGCTCGAGCACGGTGGCTTCCACGTACACCGGCATCGCGCGCCGCGTGCCGAACGGCGATGTGCCGCCCACCATGTAGCCGCTGTGGCGCTGCGCCACCTCGGGCTTGCACGGCTCGACCGACTTGGCGCCGATCTGCCGCGCCAGGTTCTTGGTCGACACCGTGCGGTTGCCGTGCATGAGCACGATCAGCGGCTTGGCGTCCTGGTCCTGCATCACGAGCGTCTTGATGACCGTGAACGGGTCGAGCCCCAGCATTTCGGCGCCGCGCTGCGCGCCGCCGTGCGCCATGTATTCGTAGGGGTGCTCGGTGAAAGCGATCTTGTGCGCCCGCAACAGTTGCGTTGCGGGCGTTTCAGACATGTGGACTTTTTTGCTCACGCCGCCGGGTCGCGAATTTCCAGCCGGATCTTGTCGATCTCCGCCAGCACTTCCGCCGACAGCGTGGTGCCGTACACGTCCAGGTCTTCTTCCAGCTGTGCCACCGAGGTCACGCCGATGATGGTGCTCGCCACCTGCCACTTGGTGTAGCAGAAAGCCAGTGCCAGCTGCGTGGGCGTGAGGCCGTTGTCGCGCGCCAGCTGGTTGTAGCGCTTGGCGGCGCGCAGCGAATCGGGCTTGCCCCAGCGCTGCTTGCGCACCGACTCGTAGCTCGAAATGCGCGCGCCCTTCGGTGCGTCGGGGCCGTCGATGCCGCTCTGGTCATACTTGCCCGTCAGCAGGCCGAAGGCCAGCGGCGAGTAGGCCAGCAGCGACACGTTCAGGCGGTGCATGGTTTCGTCCAGGGCGTTTTCGTGGGCGCGGCTGACCAGGCTGTACACGTTCTGCACCGTGGCCACGCGCGGCAGGCCGTGCTGTTCGGCCAGCCGCACGAACTCGTGCACGCCGTAGGGCGTTTCGTTCGACAGGCCGATGGCGCGCACCTTGCCGGCCTTCACCAGCTTGCCCAGCGCCTCGAGCTGCTCCAGGATCGGCGTCTTCGACGTTTCCTTGGCCGGGTCGTAGAACATGTTGCCGAACAGCGGCACGTGACGCTCGGGCCAGTGAATCTGGTACAGGTCGATCACGTCGGTCTTCAGGCGCTTCAGGCTGGCGTTGCACGAGGCCTCGATGTCCGCGGCCGTCATGCCGGAGCCTTCACGCACCCAGGGCATGTTGCGCGACGGGCCGGCCACCTTGGTGGCCAGCACCAGCTTCTGGCGCGCGCCGGGGTTGGCGGCAAACCAGTTGCCGATGATGGTCTCGGTGACGCTGTAGGTTTCCTTGCGCGTGGGCACCGAGTACATCTCGGCGGTGTCGATGAAGTCGATGCCGCGCTCCAGCGAGCGGCTCAAGATGGCATGGGAGGTGGGCTCGTCGACCTGTTCGCCGAAGGTCATGGTGCCGAGGCAGATCGGGGTGACGTGCAGGTCGCTTTGACCGAGTTGGATCTTTTTCATGCGCGGGATGCTACCGCCCTCCCCGGCATGCCGCTGGCCGGCGGCGCAAAACCCGAGCGCCCCGGCCCTTGTCGCCGTTGCCGGTGTCCTGTGCCGGACTGCGCCGGCACAAAGGCCTCCTTATCATCGGTCGCCATGTACCAAGCCCTACGCCCCTCCCGCAGTGAATTCGTGCCCGTGCGCAACCTCAGTTACCACGTGCGCCTGTGGGGCCGGCCATCGGACACGCGCCCTCCCCTGGTGCTGGTGCACGGCTGGATGGACGTGGCGGCTTCTTGGCAGTTCGTGGTCGACGCCATGGAAGAAGACCGCTTCATCGTCGCCCCCGACTGGCGCGGCTTCGGCCTGACCGAAGGCGGCGGCGTCGACAACTACTGGCTGGCCGACTACCTGGCCGACCTCGAATGGCTGCTCGACCACTATGCCGGCGAAGGCGACAACGCACGCCAGGTCGACCTGGTCGGCCACAGCATGGGCGGCAACGTGGTGATGCACTACGCCGGCGTGCGGCCCGCGCGCATTCGCCGCCTGGTCAACCTCGAAGGCTTCGGCATGCCCGCGCGCAAGCCCGAGGAAGCGCCCACGCGCTACGGCCAGTGGATCGACGAGCTCAAGCGCCTGCACCGCGGCGAGATGGCGCTGGCCGGCTATTCCGCAGCCGACGGCGTGGCCCGCCGCCTCATGAAGACCAACCCGCGCCTCACGCCCGACAAGGCCAACTGGCTCGCCAGCCATTGGTCGGCCAACCATGCGCAGCCCGACGGCAGCGAGCGCTGGCAGATTCTGGGCGATGCGGCGCACAAGATCGTCAACGCGCACATCTTCCGGGTCGACGAAACGCTGGCGCTGTATGCGCGCATCAACGCGCCGCTGCTGATGGTCGAGGCCTCCGACGACAGCCTGCAGGGCTGGTGGAAGAACCGCTACACCCTCGAAGAATTCCACGAGCGGCTGAAGTCCGTGCCCACCGTGCGCACTGAGCGGCTGGCCGACGCGGGCCACATGCTGCACCACGACCAGCCGCAGCGCGTGGCGCGGATGATCGAAGAGTTTCTGGCCGGCTGAACAAGCCGGCCGTGCTTCAGGCGCGGCCCGGCTCGCTGTCCAGGCTGGCCATTTGCGCGGCGGCATAGCGCTCACCCGCTGCCGCGCCCTTGGGCACCGCGCGCGCGATGGCAGCGCGATCGTCGGCGCTCAGCGTCACGTTGAGCGCGCCCAGTGCCTCGGCCAGCCGCGTGCGTTGGCGCGCACCCACCAGCGGCACGATGTCGTCGCCCTGCGCGGCCACCCAAGCGATGGCGATCTGCGCCACCGTCACGCCCTTGGCGTCGGCAATGTGGCGCAGCGCCTCCACCAGCGCCAGGTTGCGCTCCGCGTTCTCACCCTGAAAGCGCGGCGTGTGCATGCGGTAGTCGGTGGCGCTCGCGGTGTCTTTTTTCCAGTGACCGCTGATGAGCCCGCGCGAGAGCACGCCGTACGCGGTGATGCCGATGCCCAGTTCGCGGCACGTCGAAAGAATGTCGTCTTCAATGCCGCGCGAGATCAGCGAATACTCGATCTGCAGATCGCAGATCGGGTGCACCGCCGCCGCCTTGCGCAAGGTCTGCGAGCCCACTTCCGACAGGCCGATATGGCGCACATAGCCCGCCTTCACCAGATCGGCAATGGCGCCCACGGTGTCTTCGATCGGCACATTCGCATCGAGCCGCGCGGGGCGGTAGATGTCCAGGTGGTCCACGCCCAGGCGCTGCAGCGAGTAGGTCGCAAAGTTCTTCACTGCCGCGGGCCGCGCGTCGTAGCCGATCCAGCCGCCCGAAGGGTCGCGCATGGCGCCGAACTTCACGCTCACCAATGCCGCGTCGCGCTGCGAGCCCTTCAGGCCCTTGAGCGCCTCGCCGATCAGCATCTCGTTGTGGCCGTTTTCGTAGAAGTCGCCGGTGTCGAGCAGCGTGATGCCCGCGTCCATCGCGGCGTGAATGGTGGCCATGCTCTCCGCGCGGTCCGACGGGCCGTAGATGCCCGACATGCCCATGCAGCCGAGGCCGATGGCAGAAACCTTGGGTCCGTTCATGCCCTTGGTGCCGAGTTGACGTGTCTTCATGGTGCGTGTCCTTCAAGTGTTTTCAGAGGGAACCGCTGGCGGTTGCAAGCGGCATGGCTGTAGTTTGAAAGGAAGCGGTGCGTTCGATAATCCGTCCAGCACCGCACAGGTTGTGCGCCAAACCGCACAATGGCACCATGACAGACCCCGACCTTTCCGACCTGGGCGCCTTCGTGGCAGTGACCCGTGCGCGCGGCTTTCGCGGCGCGGCGGCCCTGCGCGGCGTGTCGCCCTCCTCGCTCAGCGAGGCCATGCGCCGGCTGGAGGCGCAACTGGGCGTGCGCCTGCTCAACCGCACCACGCGCAGCGTGACGCCCACCGAGGCCGGCCAGCGCCTGCTGGAGCGCATCTCGCCCGCGCTGGACGACATTGCCGGCGCGCTCGACACGCTCAACAGCTTTCGCGACAGCCCCACGGGCACGCTGCGGCTGAACGTGCCCATGGTGGTGGCCCAGCGCGTGCTGCCGCCGCTGGCCAGCCGTTTTCTGCACGCGCACCCGGGCATCACGCTGGAGCTGACGACAGACGACACCTTCATCGACGTGCTTGCGGCGGGCTTCGACGCCGGCATTCGCTACGACGAGAGCATTGCGCGCGACATGATCGCCGTGCCCCTGGGCCCGCGCACGCAGCGCTTCGTGGCCGCGGCATCGCCGGCCTACCTGGCCGCGCACGGCACGCCCAAGCACCCGACCGACCTGCTCGATCACGCCTGCATCGGCCACCGTTTTCCCAGCGGCGTGCTTGCGGCCTGGGGCTTCGTGCGCAAGGGCAAGGTCATCAAGATCACGCCGACCGGGCCGCTCATTGCGTCGATGCCCGACGTGGAGGTGCACGCCGCCGAAGCGGGGCTGGGCCTGATCTACCTCTTCGAGGAATACCTGCGCCCCGCGCTCGACAGCGGCGCGCTGGTGCCGGTGCTGCAGGACTGGTGGCAGAGCTTCTCGGGCCCGTTCCTGTACTACCCGAGCCGCACCCACATGCCGGCGCCGCTGCGCGCGTTCGTCGATTTTCTGAAGCGCGAAGGCTAGCGGCGGGAACGCCAGACACTGTCGGCGCAATATTCGCGCAGCGGATAACCAAGCGCACGAATCTTCGTTCGTGCAGCAAGCCCCGCGACCTAGAGTGCGCAGCTCCCTTGTCTCCCCTGGAGTTGCCTGCCATGCGTTTTTCTTCGCGCGCCTTCTTGCGCACGCCCTTTCCTTTGCTCGGCGCGCTTGCCCTCGCCCTCTGCCTCGGCCTGCTGGCGCAGCCAAGCGCCCATGCCGCCGACCTGCGCGTGGGCTTCATGCCTGGCCCCTACCGCGACGCTTTCACCCAGGGCATCGAGCCCCAGTTGAAGAAGCAGGGCTACACCGTGAAGTACATCGAGTTCAGCCAGGGCGTGCAGCCCAACGACGCGGTGGAGCGCGGGCAGATCGACGCCAACATCTTCCAGCACACGCTCTACCTCAACGCCACCAACAAGCAACAGGGCTTCGACCTGGTGCCCGTGGTGCAGGTGCCCACGCCGCCCATGGGCCTGTACTCGCAGCGCCACCAGTCGCTCGGCACCGTGCCCGACGGCGCCACCGTCACGCTGCCGGCCGACCCGGTGAACGCGGCGCGCGCGCTGAACATTCTTGCGGCCATCGGCTGGGTCACCCTCCAGCCCGGCGTGAGCCCGCTGAGCGTGTCGGAGCGCGACGTGGTGAACAACCCCAAGCGCCTGAAGCTGGTGCCGCTGGAAGCCGCGCAGGCGCCGCGCTCGCTGGCCGACGCCGACATTGCCGCCGTGCAGGGCAACTTTGCGGTGGCCTCCGGCCTGAAGCTCACCGACGCGCTGAAGCTCGAGGACATGACCCTGCCTTATGTGAACGTGGTGGCGGTCAAGCGCGGCAACGAGAACGCGAAGTTTGCCAAGGACATTGCCGCGGCCTACCAGTCGCCCGAGTTCCAGCGCTTCTTCAAGGCCAACCCGACCTGGGCCGGCTACCGGCTGCCCGACTACTTTTCCCGATGAGCCACTCGACCAGCACCACGCCCAAGCCCAGGCCCAGGCCCCGCCAGCTGCACCTGAACGTCAACATCCTGCATTCGGGCTTCGTGCCCTCGGCCTGGCGCCTGGGCGAGAGCGACCCTTGGGCCTTTGCCGACATCCGGCACTACATTCGCACGGCGCAGATTGCCGAGGCCGGCAAGCTCGACGCGGTGTTTCTGGCGGACAACGCGGCCATCGTCGACCAGGTGCACTTTCGCCCGATCACCGCGCTGGAGCCCACCATCTTGCTGGCCTGCGTGGCCGCGGCCACCACGCACATCGGCCTGATTGCCACGGCCTCGACCAGCTACAACGAGCCTTACAACATTGCCCGGCGCTTTGCCACGCTCGACCATGTGAGCAACGGCCGCGCGGGCTGGAACGTGGTGACCACGGCCGACCTGCCGTCGGCGCGCAACTTCGGCCATGACGCCACGCCCGACCATGCGAAGCGCTATGCGCGCGCCTCGGAGTTCACCGACATCGTGAAGGCCTTGTGGGACAGCTGGGAGGACGATGCTTTCATCGGCGACAAGGCCAGCGGCCGTTTCATCGACCCGGCCAAGGTGCACGCCATTGCGCACCGTGGCGAGCACTTTGCGGTGCAGGGCCCGTTGAACCTGCCGCGCGCGCCGCAGGGGCATCCGGTGCTGGTGCAGGCCGGCGCGTCGACCGACGGGCGGGAGCTGGCGTCGCGCCATGCGGAGGCGGTGTTCTCGGCCTCGCAGTCGTTCGAGGAGTCGCTGGCCTATGCCCGCGCGCTGAAGACCCGCGCGGCTGAACTGGGCCGCGGGCCTGATGCGGTGAAGGTGCTTGCGGGGCTGACGACCATCGTGGGGAGCACGCAGGCCGAGGCGCGGCGCCGGCGCGACGAGTTGGTCGACCTGATTCCGTGGGACTACAGCCTGACGCGCATTGCAGGCACGCTGGGCATTGCGCCGGACCGGTTGAAGCTGGACGAGCGCCTGCCTGCCGATTTGCCGTTGCCCGGCAATGGCAACGGCAACCACACTTTTTTCAACGCGGTGGTGGCCGCGGGCCGCACGCACGGCTACACGGTGCGCGAGTTGATTCGTGAGTTGGCGGGTGGTGGTGGGCACCGCGTGATCGTGGGTACGCCGGAGCAGATTGCGGACGACATCGAGCACTGGTTCAGGGCCGGTGCGGCGGACGGTTTCAACCTGATGCCGGATGCGTTGCCGCATGGGCTGCAGGACTTTGTGGATGGCGTGGTTCCGATCCTGCAGAAGCGTGGGATCTTTCGTACGGACTACGAGGGGCGTACGTTGCGGGACCACCTGGGGTTGGCGCGTCCTGTGGGGCGGGTTGCTGCGCAGCGCTTGGCTGCCTGAGGTCTGTCCGCGATGGGTACGCTGCTGTTCAGGGCGACGCTCACGCCGACGGGGTACCTTGCTCCGCGAATGTCCCCCGGGGCTTCGCCCCTCCTCCTTTATTTCGCTGCGCAAGGYACCCCATCGACGTGAGCGAGTTCAGAGCCGGGGTTGATCGTGCGATCACCCAGAGCGTGCCCTGGTGCACAGGGCGTCGGGTGCTCCCCGCAGCGAAATAAAGGAGGAGCCGAAGGCGGGGGACATTCGCGGAGGGGAGTACCCGGC
>NNBV01001100.1_pt1 | contig 39450 bp, 33 predicted proteins | sample 1173771 | NCBI WGS metagenome assembly NNBV01 (sample SAMN07173938, study PRJNA388173) | plant metagenome | isolation source: symbiotic tissue sample KVS11 | place: Norway: Troms, Kvaloya island | reverse complement strand
ACACTCTTGGGGTGTAGCCGTACACTCAAATCGTCATTCACGGCGTGAATCTTTTTCCCACCAATCTCAACAAGCGCGGAGGCAAAACGTGGACCCTTCCTTTTGTCGTGGATCCTCCCCCCTTTGGGGAAGGGTTGGGTGGGGGGCAGGAAAGGCTTGCCAATCGCAAAGGCCACTTGCCCCAACCCAGGCCCCCCCAGAGGGGGAGGGAGAAAAACCAAAACCAACACCCTCTCCGACCCCAGGAAACCCATGTCCTATCAAAAGCTCCAGCCCGGCTCATTCGGCGCCATCGGCGAACTCGCCGCCATGCAGGCCGTCGTGTGCCACGGCCCCAAGGACTACCGCCTCGAAACCGTCGCCATGCCCACCATCGGCCGCAACGAACTGCTGATCTCCATCGCCGCCTGCGGCATCTGCGCCTCCGACTGCAAATGCCACTCGGGCGCCAAGATGTTCTGGGGCGGCGACGGCCAGCCGTCATGGGTCAAGGCGCCGGTCATTCCGGGCCATGAATTCTTCGGCTACGTCGAGGCGCTGGGCGAAGGCGCGGGCGAACACTTCGGCGTGGAAAAAGGCGACCGCGTCATTGCCGAGCAGATCGTGCCCTGCAACAAGTGCCGCTTCTGCACATCGGGCAAATACTGGATGTGCGAGGTGCACAACATCTTCGGCTTCCAGCGCCTTGTGGCCGACGGCGGCATGGCCGACTTCATGCGATTGCCGCCCACCTCGCGCGTGCACAGGATTCCCGACGGCATCTCGCTGGAAGACGCGGCCATCATCGAGCCGCTCTCGTGCGCGATCCACACGGTGAACCGTGGCGACATCCAGTTCGACGACGTGGTGGTGATCGCGGGCGCCGGCCCGCTGGGCCTGATGATGGTGCAGGCTGCGCGCCTGAAGACGCCGAAGAAGCTGATCGTGATCGACCTGGTGCCCGAGCGCCTGGCCCTCGCAAAGCAGTACGGCGCCGACGTCGTCATCGACCCCAGCACCGAGAACGCCGACGCCATCGTCAAGGGCCTGACCGAGAGCTACGGCTGCGACGTGTACATCGAAACCACGGGCGCGCCCATCGGCGTGACGCAGGGCCTGGAGATGATTCGCAAGCTCGGCCGCTTCGTGGAGTTCAGCGTGTTCGGCGCGCACACCAGCGCGGACTGGTCGATCATTGGCGACCGCAAGGAGCTCGATGTGCGCGGCGCACACCTGGGGCCTTATTGCTACCCGATTGCCATCGACCTGCTGGCGCGCGGGCTGGTCACCTCAAAGGGCATCGTCACGCACGACTTTCCGCTGACCGAATGGGAGCGCGCCTTTGCGCTGGCAAACTCGCTCGATTCCATCAAGGTGCTGCTCAAGCCGCAGCCCAGTTCCCGAGAGACAACCGCATGAAATACGTGATCGGCGTCGACATCGGCACGCAGAGCACCAAGTGCCTGCTGGTCGGCATCGACGGCAAGGTGCATTCGCAACGCAGCGTCGCCTACCAACCCGAAACGCCAAAGCCCCTGTGGGCGCAGCAGCACTGCGATGTGTGGTTCGACGCGGTGTGCGAAAGCGTTCGCGCCTGCGTGGCCGCCAGCGGTGTGGCTCCTGCCGACATTGCGGCCCTGTGCGTGAGCAGCCTGTACGGCGGCGCGGGCATTCCGGTCGACGAGGCCATGCAGCCGCTGCACCCCTGCCTGATCTGGATGGACCGCCGCGCCACCGCCGAAGTTGAATGGGTGAACGCCCACGTCGATGTGCCGCGGCTCGAAGCCATCACCGGCAACGGCGTGGACAGCTACCACGGCTTCACCAAGATCCTGTGGGTGCGCGAGCACCTGCCGCAGGTATGGGAGCGCACACGCTACTTCTTGCCGCCCAACAGCTACATCAACCTGCGGCTCACGGGCGAGCTGGCGGTGGACCACAGCTCGGCCGGCAACATTGGCGGGGTGTACGACGCGCAGCGGCGCCAGTGGTCCGACGAGGCGATGGAGATGCTCGGCATCCCCGCGCGCATGATGCCGCCGCGGCTGGTGGAGTCGAGCGACGTGGTGGGTGGGCTCACCGCAGAGTGGGCCGCAAAGCTGGGCCTTGCCGAGGGCATGCCGCTGATGGCCGGCGGTGTCGATGCGGCGGTGGCCACCTTCTGCGCGGGCGTCACGGGCAGCGGCGACCACGTCGCGATGATCGGCACCAGCATGTGCTGGGGCTTCGTGAGCCCCACGGTCGATGCGCGGCACAAGCTCATCACCATGCCGCATGTGTACCGCGGCGCGGACCGCAGCTATGTGTTCGGTGGCGCGATCACGGCGGGCGCGGCCATCACCTGGTTTCGCGAGGCCTTCTGCCAAGCCGAGGTGGCCGAAGCCGCGCGCACGGGCGAGGACGCACATGCGCTCATCGAGCGCAAGGCTGTGAATGTGCCGCCGGGCGCGCAGGGCCTGGTGTTTCTGCCTTACCTGATGGGCGAGCGCAGCCCCATCTGGGACGCCCAGGCCAAGGGCGCGTTCATCGGCCTGTCTTTGGCGCACAGCCGCGCGCACCTGTACCGGGCGGTGCTGGAGGGGGTGAGCTTTGCGTTGCAGCACAACATAGAGGCGGGCCGGCAAAGCGGCCAGCCGCTGGCCGAACGGCTCATCGTGGTGGGTGGTGCGACGCACTCGGACCTGTGGATGCAGATCGTGGCGGACGTCACGGGTTACCCGGTGTTCACGATCGAGGAAGAGGTGGAGGCGGCGCTGGGCGCGGCGATGCTCGCGGCATTGGGTGCGGGGCTGGTCGATGCGGCAACGGCCGAGCGCGGCTGGGTCACGCTGGTGGAACGCGCACGGCCCGAGCCTGAGGCGCAGGCGGTGTACCGGGAGCGGTTCGATATCTACAAGTCGCTGTACCCGGCGTTGCGGGATGCGATGCATCGGTTGAAATGAACTTGCGCGTTGCTCTGGCTGGCGGCTGCTGTTCAGGGCGGCGCTCACGCCGATGGGGTGCTCCCCTCCGCGAATGTCCCCCGGCCTGCGGCCTCCTCCTTTATTTCGCTGCGGGGAGCACCCCATCGACGTGAGCGAGTTCAGAGCACTGATTGATCAGCCGCACACCGACAGCGTGGTCGTTACTCAGAGCCGGGGTTGATCAGCGAGCACCAGCAGCGTGTCCAGGTGCACAGGGCGTCGGGTGCTCCCCGCAGCGAAATAAAGGAGGAGGGGCGCAGCCCCGGGGGACATTCGCGGAGGGGAGCACCCGACGCCCTGTGCACAAGCCCTGAACAACAGCGCCAGGGCAATGACCCAACTCAGGCGAGCCGAGTACCGCCCCGCTTGGGTTCCAGCATCGCGTCAAGGTTGCGCGTGATCTTCTGCTCGATCATTTCGCTGAAGCTGCTGAACAAAAAGCCCAACGTCGCGTCCAGCGTGAAGGTCGTCTCCGTCACCTCTACCGTGCCGTCGATGCCGGCGCGGGTGAAAGTTGCCACGTCACGGCCTTCGCCAGGGGTGTAGACACATTCCAAGCCGAACTCCTGCTCGGCCTGCTCGATCCATTTGTGCGCGACCTTGCGCGCGCCGGCAATGCCCAGCGTGTGATTGCGTTCGATATGAATGTCAGGCACCGTGATTTTCCTTGTGGTCTACGTCGGGGGTGTGGGGGGTTTGGGAGGTGTCAGGACCGGAGCGGCTGTGCAACACGCCCGTGGCGGCCTGCAACGCGCTGCGGCGCTCCGCGTCGCTCGGCAGCGCGGCAATGCGCTTGACCTCAGTGTAAAAGCGCGGCCAGTCACGGCCTTCACGCTCGAAGAGTTTCTCGAAGCTGGGCACCAGATCGTCGTACGCACCCTGCGCGCCAAAGGCCGCATTGTTGGCGCGCGCCACCCAACCGTCGTAGGCGTTCTGGCGCGGGCCGGTCCAACCGGCCTTCAGTTGTTCATAGCGCGCCCGAAACTCCGCCATGGCGGCCTGCTTCATCGGCTCGACCTGGGCCCAGTCCTTGGCCTTGGCCTCGGGCGATTCGTAGACCTGCGTCAGCGCGCGCCGGGTGTCCAGCGCCAGCGCGCGAAAGCCCTGGCGCTGCGCGTCGAACTGCGTGTACTCCAGGCGCGCCGCCTCGCCGGCCTCGCGCTGCAGCCACATCGCACCGCCGATGCGCTCGACCGCCGTGGCGTACGACTCGTTGAACACCGTGTCGCCGGCCACGTAGAGAACCTGATGCGCCAGCTCGTGGAACACCAGGCGCGCCAGCTCGCCTTCGGGGTAGCCGATGAAGGTGGACAGCAGCGGGTCGCCGCCGGCCCAGTTCATCCAGCCGAGCGTGGAGTAGGCCGGCACCGGGTACACGGCCACTTCCAGGCCGCTCGCCTTCTGCACCTCGGCTTCGGCCTTGGCCGCCGCCTCGTCGTAGTAGCCGCGGTAGCCCACGCAACCGGCCACCGGAAAGCACCAGCTCTTGAGCGTGAGCGAATACGGCGGCGCGGCCACCACGTTCCACACGGCGGCGGCGCGGTGCAGGTCGGCGTACGACTTGTAGCTGGGGTTGTCGGGCAGGCCGAGTTCGGTCACGGCAAAGCGGCGGATGCGCTGCGTGAGTTCGAGCTTGGCCTTCAGCGCCGCCGACGTGGCCGGGTCGGCCAGCCATTCGGGTACGGGCTTGGCGGCCCGCATGATGCCGATGTGGCCGCTGGCCGATTGCCAGTAGTAGCCGAGGTCGGCGCAGCCCGAGAGGAGCCATGCGGCAGCCAATGCGGACGCGAAGGCAGCCCTCACCCTAGCCCTCTCGCACGGCGGGAGACGGGGCGACACGCTCCACTTCGACCAGGCAGTCGTAGAAGGTCGGCCCGCGGCCGATGTCGGTCAGGCGCTGGCTGGTCAGCTCGTTCACGTTGGTGCCGTCCATGCCCAGCTTGCGCCACCAGATGCCCATGCCGTGCACCACGCCCTGGCGCGCGCGGCGCGACACCTCGGCGCGGCAGCGGTGCTCGCCGCGCTGGTTGAACACGCGCACCGTGGCGCCGCTCTCGATGCCGCGCGCGGCGGCGTCGGCTTCGTGGATCTCCAGCAGCGGCTCCACCTCGATGGCGCGCAGGCTGGTCACGTTGACGAAGGTCGAGTTGAGAAAGTTGCGCGCCGGCGGCGAGATCATGGCCAGCGGAAATTCGGCCGAGCTGCCGGCCGGCTCCCAGTTGGGTACGTGGTCGGGCACGCCGTTCATGCCCATGGCCTCCAGCCGGGCGCTGAAGAATTCGCAGCGGCCCGACGGCGTGGGGAACTTGCCTTCGGCGAACGGCGCCTCGGGCAGCTTCACGCTGGTGAAGCCTTGCTCCAGCAGCTGCGGGAAGTCGATGGCGTTCTCGGCGAAGGCGGTACGGCACAGCGTCTCGTCGGAGTCGGAGAAGCAGGGCTCGGTGAAACCCATGCGGCGCGCCAGCTCGCGAAACACCCAGGCGTTGCTGCGCGCCTCGCCGCGCGGCGCCACGGCCGGGCGGTTCAGCAGCACGTCGGTGTGGCCGTAGCTGCAGTGAATGTCCCAGTGCTCCAGCTGCGTGGTGGCGGGCAGCAGGTAGTCGGCGTAGTCCGCGGTGTCGGTGCGGAACTGCTCCAGCACCACCGTGAACAGGTCTTCGCGCGCAAAGCCCGCCGCCACCTTGGCGGAGTCGGGCGCCACGGCCACCGGGTTGCTGTTGTAGACCACGATGGCCTTCACCGGGTGGGCGGTGTCGAGCAGCGCATCGCCGATGGTGCTCATGTTGATGGTGCGCGGCCGGCGCCCGGCCAGCAGGTCGGGGCGCTGCAGCGCGGCGCGGTCGACCGGGTAGTGGCCCGAACTGCTCAGCAGCAGGCCGCCCGCGCGGTCGCGCCAGGCGCCCACCAGCGCCGGCAGGCAGGCGATGGCGCGCGCCGCATTGCCGCCGCCGCGCACGCGCTGCATGCCGTAGTTCAGCCGAATGGCGGCCGGCTTGGTGGTGCCGTAGGCCTGGGCCAGCGCCACGATCTGCGCCTCGGGAATGCCGCAGACCTCCGCCGCGCGCGAGGGCGGCCATTGCAATGCGCGCTCGCGCAGCTGCTCCCAGCCCAGCGTGTGCCGGGCAATGTAGTCGTGGTCGAGCCAGTCGTGCACGATGAGTTCGTGCATCAGGGCCAGCGCCAGCGCGGCGTCGGTGCCGGGCAGGAGCGCGATGTGCTCGTCGCACTTGTCGGCGGTTTCGGTGCGGCGCGGGTCGATGCACACCAGCCGCGCCCCGGCGCGCTTGGCGGCCTGGGCGTGGCGCCAGAAATGCAGGTTGCTTGCAATTGAATTGCTGCCCCAGATCAGGATGAGCTTGGCCTCGGCAAAGAACTCGATGCGCATGCCCACCTTGGCGCCCAGCGTGTAGACCATGGCCTCGCCCCCGGCCATGGAGCAGATGGTGCGGTCCAACAGGCTGGCACCCAGCTTGTGGAAAAAACGACGGTCCATCGACTCGCCCTGCACCAGTCCCATGGTGCCGGCATAGCTATAGGGGAGAATGCCTTCGGGTTTACCCTGTAAAACGTAAAGATGCTTGGCGATGTCGTCCAGCGCGGCGTCCCAGGTCACTGGCTCGAACTGGCCGCTGCCCTTGGGACCGACGCGCTTGAGCGGCTGAACCAGCCGCTGCGCATGGTCGTTGCGCTCGATGTAGCGCGACACCTTGGTGCACAGCACGCCACCGGTGTGCGAATGCGCGGCATTGCCTTGCAGTTTCACGGCCACGCCGTCCTTGACGGTGGTGACCAGGGCGCACGTGTCCGGGCAGTCATGGGGGCAGGCCCCGAGCACGGTGGACGTGGAGGGTGGGGGTGCTTCTTCGAGCAGCGAATCCGGTGCGTGGGGCATCGGACAAGTCTAATTTGTGCGCGCTTCAGAGCGCGGGAGGGGGTTTTGAATATGACGATCAATCGACGACGTTTTTCCTTGGCAGCGGGCGCGGCCGCCACGCTGGGCGGCTTCGGCCTGGCCCGGGCGCAGGGCGAGGCACCGCTGGTGCTGGGCCAGTCGGCACCGTTCAGCGGCCCGGCGGCGCAGCTGGGCATTCAGTTTCACCAGGGCGCCAAGCTGTTCCTGGACGGCTACAACGCCCAGCCGGGCCGCCGCAACGTGGTGATCAAGAACCTGGACGACGGCTACGAGCCGGAGCGCTGCGTGGCCAACACGCAGAAGCTGATCGACGAGGACGTGTTCGCGCTGTTCGGCTACATCGGCACGCCGACCAGCCTCGCGGCGATGCCGCTGGCGGTGAAGGACCGGGTGCCGTTCATCGCGCCGCTCACGGGGGCGATGTCGCTGCGCGAGCCGTTCCAGAAGAACGTGTTTCACCTGCGTGCCTCGTACAACGACGAGACGGCGTTGATGGTGAAGCAGCTGACCCATCTGGGCCAGAAAAAAATTGCGGTGTTCTACCAGAACGACGCCTACGGCAAGGCCGGGCTGGACGGCGTGACGCTGGCGCTGGAGCAGTTGCAGCTGAAGCCGGTGGCGCTGGGCACGGTGCAGCGCAATTCGGTGGACGTGGCGGCGGCGGTCAAGGGCATCGCGGCCGCGCGGCCCGACGCGGTGGTGCAGATCGGTGCCTACAAGGCCTGCGCGGCGTTCATTCGCGAGGCACGCAAGGCCGGTTATGGCGGCACATTCTTCAACATGTCGTTCGTGGGCACGCAGGCGCTGGCCGACGAGCTGGGCAAGGACGCGGCGGGCGTGATGATCACGCAGGTGGTGCCCTCGCCCTACAACCAGGCCAACGCCCTGGCGCGCGAGTTTGCCGAGGCGGTGCGCAAGGCCGGCAATGGCGTCAGCGCCAATTTTTCGAGTCTGGAGGGCTATCTGGCCGCGAAGGTGCTGACCGAGGGGTTGCGCAGGGCGCCGGGCAAGCCGACGCGCGACGGTCTGATTGCGGGGCTGGAAGGCATCGACCGTCAGCAGTTCGGTGGGTTCGAGGTGTCGTTCTCCGCCAAGAACCACGTGGGCTCGAAGTTCGTCGAGCTCTCGATGCTGACTGGGGATGGGCGAGTTCGGACTTAAGGCTGCTGCGTTTTTCCCGGGGGCTCTTGTCCGGGGGCGCGTGCACAGGCCGCCGGGTACGCTGCTGGTGATCGCACGATCAACGACTGCTCTGAAAACGCTCACGCCGATGGTGGGCTTCTTTTCGCGAAATAAAGGAGGAGGCCGAAGGCCGGGGGACATTCGAGAAAAGAAGCACGCCGTCGGCGTGAGCGTCGCCCTGAACAACAGCGCCCCGAACAACAGCGCTCAGCCAGCAAGCCCGTCCACAGCCTGGAACATCGCCTGACGCGCCTGGCTGACGATCTGCCCCCGCCAGGCATCGGTGTCGGTATAGAAGGCCTCCAACATCCGCGCCCGAATGCCATCGGCCAGATCGGCCGGCGCCTCGGGGTGCTTGTGCAGCCAATGGTCGGCGCGCAAGGCTCCCGTGACTTCCAGGATCGGCAATGTGCCGTACTCCAGCGCAATGCCGGTGTATTCGGCGTGCGGGCACTCCTCGTACACCGAGTCCCACATCAGCCCGCGCAGCAGCGCCGACGTCGAAGACCCGTCGTAGATCGACGTGACAGGCGCCGCTGTCGTGCCCCACCATGCATTGGCACGTGCGTACGCCGCCTTGTCGTCCTTGCCCGCGTAGATGCGCTCACCCAGGCCGTTCGGCCCCAGCCCCGTGTGCAGGTCGATCCACGCCAGGCGCTTGGCCCGCCCCGCATGGCGGCGCAGCACGTCGCGAATCGTCTTGTTGCTCCACGTCGGCGCCTTGCCGCCGAAGAACAGCCCGTCGTCGAACTGGTACTGCCCGCTGGTCACCGCCGCCTGGTAGGCCGTGGTGCCGTGCTTGTCGATCCACTTGGCCACGGCCGCCTGGTTCTCCGGCGTGGGCGGCCAGGTGTCGGGCAGCAACAGCGCGTGCAGCTTGGCGTAAGGCTCGTTCACCGGCACCGGCTTCGCAAAGTCGATGAAGTTGCGGTTCAGGTCGACGTTTTCGTGCGTCACGCGCCGCCCGTGCGAAAAGCCGTGCGGGTTGAGTGCGTGCACGTAGAGCACCGCCACGCCCTGCGCCCTGGCCTTCTCGCGCCACTCGGCGTCGTGCAGCGCAAACACCTGCACGCCGCTGCCGCAATGGCCTTCCACGCCATGGCAGGCGCTGGTGACGATGAGCATGTGCCGCGCGTTGGCGTCGCCGTCGAGCGCCACGTCCATCGACAGGTCTTCGCCGTCGCGGCCCTTCAGCGGGTGCGCATGCGGCTCGACGGTGAGGCCCGCGCTCACGCAGGCCTGCAGAAACTTCTGGCGCGCCTGGGCGTAGCGCGGGGAGAAGGCCTCGGCAATGCCGATCATGCGGCGCTTACTCCGCCGCGCCCGGCTTGAGGAACTGCTCGGCCATCTGCACCCAGCAGGTGGCGCCCAGCGGGATCAGGTCGTCGTTGAAGTCGTAGCTCGCGTTGTGCAGCGTGCACGGGCCTTCGCCGTGGTGCACGTCGCGGTGCGCACCGTCGCCGTTGCCGATGAAGGCGTACGCGCCGGGCTTGGCCTGCAGCATGAAGGCGAAGTCTTCCGAGGTCATGGCGGCTTCCTGGCGCAGCACGTTGTCGGGGCCCACGATGTCGCCCATCACGCGGCGCGCAAAGTTGGCCTCGGCCTCGGTGTTGATGGTGGGCGGGTAGTAGCGCTCGAAACGAAACTCGCAGGTGGCGTCGTGCGCCGCGCAGATGTGCTTGGCCATCTGCTCCATCTTGGCCTCGATCATGTCGAGCACTTCCAGCGAGAAGGTGCGCACCGTGCCCGTCAGCTCGCAGTTGTCGGGAATCACGTTGTTGGTTTCGCCCGCGTGAATGGTCGTGACCGAAATCACTGCCGAATCGGTCGGCTTCATCTTGCGCGTGAGGATGGTCTGAAAGGCCTGCACGATCTCGCAGGCAATGGGCACCGGGTCGATGCCCGTCTGCGGCAGCGCCGCGTGGCCGCCCTTGCCGACCACGTTCACACGAAACTTGTTGCCCGACGCCATCACCGGGCCGGGGCTCACGGCGAACTGGCCGGCCTTCATGCCGGGCCAGTTGTGCATGCCGAACACGGCGTCCATGGGGAACTGCTCGAAGAGCCCTTCCTTGATCATCTCGCGCGCGCCGCCGCCGCCCTCTTCGGCCGGCTGGAAGATCAGGTAGACGGTGCCGTCGAAATTGCGGTTCCTGGCCAGATGCTGGGCCGCGGCCAGCAGCATGGCGGTGTGGCCGTCGTGGCCGCAGGCGTGCATCTTTCCGTGGTGCTTGCTGGCGTGCTCGAAGGTGTTGAGCTCGGTGACGGGCAGCGCGTCCATGTCGGCGCGCAGGCCCACGGCGCGTGAGCTGGTGCCGTTCTTGATGATGCCCACCACGCCGGTGGTGCCCAGGCCGCGGTGAATGGGAATGCCCCATTCGGTGAGCTTGCCTGCCACCACGTCGGCGGTGCGGACTTCTTCGAAGCAGAGTTCGGGATGGGCGTGGAGGTCACGTCGGACGGCGGCGATGCCGGCCGCCTGCGTGACGAGCGAATCGATGAGTTTCATGTTTCACAGTCTAGGCTTTGCAGCAACACCCGCAAAGACCGTGCCGGGTAATTACGCACTCCCCCAGGCTGCGCGCACGTCGTGTCGCTTCTCCAACCCCCTCGCCGGGGGCAACACCTGCGGCCCGGCAGCGCCGGTTCCGCGGTGTTGCTCCTGAAAAAGCTCAGCGCCCGATGCTCTTCAGGTAGTCCGCGCGCGCGGCCAGCGCGGTGTCGGTGAAGTCGGTGAACACGCCGTCCACGCCCAGCTTGTAGTACACGGCGTATTCGTTCTTGCCGTCCTTGGCGTAGTCGGAGGCCAGGCGGCGCGACTCGTTGCGGAAGGTGAAGGGGTGCACGAACAGGCCGGCCTTGTGCGCGTCGGCAATCAGCGAGGTGGGCGCGGTGGAGGTGGCGTCGGCGTCGTTGATCTTGCCGTCCTTGTTCACGTCCACCGGCTTGCCGTCGGCGCCGATGGTGCCCTTGATGCTCACGATGTAGCGCTTCCACGGGCCGATGCCGTCGGCATAGGTCTTGATTTCGGCCAGGCCCGCGGGCGTGACCATGGCGTCGAAGTTGCGCTTGTCGCCGGCCTTGGTCCAGTCGTAGGGGCGGTCGCTGGGCACGGCGAAGGTCACGGTGCCGGTCTTCAGGTCGACGCTGTCGCCGTCGATCAGCTGGATGATCCTGGTGTTCAGGCCCTTGCTCTTCATGTACTTCAGGCTGCCCGGCTCGAACGACTGCACATAGATGGGCGCGGTCTTGCTGTTCCAGCCGGCGGCGTTGATGGCGGCAATCATCTTGTCTTCCAGCGGCAGGCCCAGCTCGCGGAAGTAGGTCGGGTTCTTCGACTCGGGGTAGATGGCGATGGTGCGGCCGGTTTCCTTCGACTTGGCTTTAGCGAAATCGATGATCTCCTGGAAGGTCGGAATCTTGAACTTGCCGTTGAATTCCTGCGGACGCTCGGCGTCGGTGGAAATGCCGCCCAGCGTCTTGATCTCGGCCAGCGTGAAGTCGTTGCTGAACCAGCCGGTCTGGGTTTCGCCGTCGACCTTGATGGTCTTCTTGCGCGAGGCAAAGCGCGGGTGCCTGGCCACGTCGGTGCTGATGGCCAGGTTGGGGTCGTGGCGGGCGATGAGCACGCCGTCCTTGGTGGAGACCAGGTCCATCTCGATCACGTCGGCGCCGAGTTCGATGGCACGCGAATAGGCTTCCAGCGTTTCCTCCGGCAGATAGCCCGAGGCGCCGCGGTGGGCGATGACCAGCGGCGGCTTGCCGTCGAGCGTCATCAGCTTGCCGGGGGCACCTGGGGTGCCGGTGGTGCCGCAGGCGGCAACGCACAGGGCGGCGGTCGCGGTCAGGGCGATCTGAAGGGTGCGCATGGTTTTTTCTCCGTCCAAAAGACGCGCAGCGTACCCGCTTCGCGTGACAGCATCGACCCCCAGGCGGCGCGGCGCACCGACTTCCGGGAGAATATGTTGCATGCCCCATACGCTTTCCCCTCAAAGCCTTCTGCTGGCCCAGACGCTGGTTCGCATGAACACCGTCAGCGCCAACAGCAACCTCCAACTGATCGACTTCGCGCAGAGCCACCTGGCCGCCCTGGGCGTGAAAAGCCGCATCACCTACAACGCCGAACGCACCAAGGCGAACCTGTTCGCCACGCTGGGCGAGGGCAAGCCGGCCGGTGTGATCGTCTCGGGCCACACCGACACGGTGCCCTGGGACGGCCAGGACTGGAGCGTCGACCCGCTCTCCGCCGTGGTGCAGAACGAGCGCCTGTACGGGCGCGGCTCGGCCGACATGAAGAGCTTCATTGCCATCGCGCTGTCCAACGCCAAGCGCTTTCTGGAAAGCGACTCGCCCTTCGCGGTGCATTTCGCGTTCAGCTACGAGGAAGAAATCGGCTGCTTCGGTGTGAAGGAGCTCATTGCCGACATGCGCGACGCGGGCATCAAGCCGCTGGCCTGCATCGTGGGCGAGCCCACCAGCATGGTGCCGGCCATCGCGCACAAGGGCGTGTACCGCTACAAGTGCTGCGTGCGCGGCAAGGAGGCGCATTCGTCGCTCACGCCGAAGTCGGTGAACGCCATCGAGATGGCGGCGCGCGTGGTGGGCAAGGTGCGCGACATGGCCGAAGACTTCGAGCGCAACGAGCCGCGCTACGAGGGCTTCGACGTGCCGTTCAGCACGGCCAGCGTGGGCCAGTTCCACGGTGGCATTGCGGACAACGTGGTGCCGCGCGACGCGGAGTTCCGCTACGAATTTCGTGACCTGCCCACGGCCGACGCCAAGCGCATGCAGGCGGATGTGGTGGCCTATGCGGGCAGTCTGGAGCCGGGCATGAAGAGCGTGGCGAAGGACGCGGGCTTCAAGTTCGAGACCATTTGCGAAATTCCGAGTTTCCTGGGTTCTGCGAACGACCCGATCACTTTGTTGGCGCAGCGCCTGGCCAGCGAGGACCGCACCACGCTGGTGGCTTTCGGCACCGAAGCGGGTCTGTTCAAGAACGCCGGCATCCCCACGGTGGTGTGCGGGCCTGGGAGCATCGAGCAGGCGCATCAGCCTGACGAGTTCGTGAGTCTGGAGCAGCTTGCGCGCTGTGAGCTGTTCATGGAGCGGCTGGCTTCTGCGCCTGTCATTGGCTGAGATGACGCGTTGGTTCCGGGAGCGCTCTTTGGGGCTGCGTTGTTCAGAGGACCATCGTTCAGGGCGCGCCCACGCCGACGGGGTACCTTGCTCCGCGAATGTCCCCCGGGGCTTCGCCCCTCCTCCTTTATTTCGCTGCGCAAGGCACCCCATCGGCGTGTGCGTTATTCGGAGCGGTCGTTGATCGTGCGATCACTCAGAGCGTGCCCTGGTGCACAGGGCGTCGGGTGCTCCCCGCAGCGAAATAAAGGAGGAGGCGAAGCCGGGGGACATTCGCGGAGGGGAGCACCCGGCGGCCTGTGCACGCGCCCTGAACAACAGGGCCCGAAACAACGGTCCCCCGAACAACAGAGCTACAAAGCATGAAGCGCGTAGCACTGGGACTCCTGTGCGGCGCCGCGCTGCTGTACGCCCTGGCCAGCGCAATGCACGCACAACACCCCGCCTGGGGTTACGTCGCTGCATTCGCCGAAGCCGCCATGGTCGGCGCCATTGCAGACTGGTTTGCGGTGGTGGCGCTGTTTCGGCATCCGATGGGCTTGCCGATTCCGCACACCGCCATCATTCCGAGCAACAAGGACCGCATCGGCGCCAAGCTCGCCGGCTTCATCTGCGACAACTTCCTGAGCACCGCACAGGTGCTCGACAAGGTTCGCCAGTTCGACACCGCCCAACGCATCGCCGACTGGCTGGCACGCCCCGCCAGCGGCGACAAGCTCGGTGAATGGGGCGTGGCCGCCGCGCGCTACGGCCTGACCGCCTTCGACGACGAACGGGTGCGCGACTTCATGGGCCGCGCCGCCGCGGCCGGCCTGCAGAAAATCGACCTCTCGCGCCTCACCGGCCAGGCCCTGGACGCCCTCACCGCCGGCGGGCGCCACCAGGCACTGCTCGACGACGTGCTGCAGCAAGTGGCCGGCCTGCTCGAAGGCGACGAGCTGCAGGCGCACATCACCGAGGCCATTGCGCGCGAAATCAAGACGCTGCGCTACGTGGGCCTGGACCAGGTGGCGGCCAAGCTGGCCACGCGCAAGATCGTGGCCGCCGTGGCGCACACCATCGGCGAGCTGGCGGCCGAGCCCGACCACCCCATGCGCAAGCGCTTCGACCACTTCGTCGACGACTTCGTGGTGCGCCTGAAGCTCGACCCCGAGTTTCAACAGCGCGGCGAGCAGATCCGCGCCGAGCTCATCGCGCACCCCGCGCTGGGCGACTACCTGCACGGCCTGTGGGGCGAACTGCTGAGCTGGCTGCAAGACGACCTGGGCCGCGGCGACTCCACCATCCGCCAGCGCATCGCGTCGATGGCCGGCGCGCTGGGCACGCGGCTGCAAGGCGACGAGGCCATTCGCCGCTGGATCAACGAGCAGGTGGAGGCGGCCGCGCCGCTGGCCATCGAGCGCTACCGCGAAGACATCCGCCGCTACATCGAAGAGCGCGTGGGCGAGTGGAACGCGCAGGAAATGACGCTCGAGCTGGAGCGCCACATCGGGCGCGACCTGCAGTTCATCCGCATCAACGGCACGCTGGTGGGCGGGCTGGTGGGGCTGCTGATTCACACGGCCACGCAGCTGCTGCGCGGTTGAACCCGCGCGGGTAAGCCCCAGCGGACGAAAGTGCGCACCGTGTCCCGGGAGCGACTTGGCGACCCGGGCGTCCTCCTAGACTGCTTCGCGCAATCACAAGAGGAGACACACCCATGAACCGTTCTTCGTCCGGCGCCCTGCGCGCCGCCTTGCTGGCCGCCGGCCTCGCCCTGCTGGGCGCGTGCGGCACGGTGACGCCACCGGCACTCACCTCGCGGCCCACCGCGTGGGCCGCCCCCGAGGCGCTGGTCGCGCCCTCTTCCTTTGCCGGCGTGCACGGCCTGGCCATCGACGCCAAGGGCCGCCTGCTCGCGGGCTCGGTGCTGGGCAACACGCTGTGGGAGGTCGACCGAACCACCGGCGCGGCCAAGGTGCTGATCGACGCGCCCGAAGGCCAGGCCGACGACATTGCCGTGGGCCCCAAGGGCGAGCTGGCCTGGACCAACTACCTCATGGGCATGCTGCGCTACCGCGAGAGCGACACCGCCCCGCTGCGCGTGCTGGCCAAGGACCTGCCCGGCCTGAACTCGCTGGACTTCGACCGCCGCAACGGCAAGCTCTACGCCTCGCAGGTGTTCCTGGGCGACGCGCTGTGGGAAATCGACCGCGAAGGCCAGAAGCCGCCGCGGCTCATCAAGAAGGACATGGGCGGCTTCAACGGCTTTGAAGTGGGCCCCGACGGCATGCTCTACGGCCCGCTGTGGTTCAAGGGCCAGGTGGTGAAGATCGACCCCGCGAACGGCAACATGGCTGTGATTGCCGACGGCTTCAAGATCCCGGCCGCGGCCAACCTGGACGGCAAGGGCAACCTCTGGGTGGTCGATGCGCGCAGCGGCGAGCTGGTGAAGGTGGACTTGGCCACCGGGCGCAAGACTGTCGCCAGGCAGTTGCGCCCGTCGCTGGACAACCTGGCCATCGCCAAGGATTCGCCCGACCGCACCATCTACGTGTCGAACATGGCCAACAACGAAGTGCAGGCCTTCAACCCCACCACCGGCGAGCTGCGCACGCTCACCAGCGGCAAGGTGGCCGTGCCCGCCGGCATGAAGATCGACGGCAACGACCTGTGGGTGGCCGACGTGTTCGGCTTTCGCCAGGTCGACGTGCGCACGGGCGAGGTGCGCGACGTGTTCCGCATGCAGCGCGACCCCGAGCTCGACTATCCGTTCGCGGTCGGCCTGTCGCCCAAGCTGTTCGCGCTGACCTCCTGGTTCACCGGTTCGGTGCAGCTGGTCGACCGCCAGACGCTGAAGACCGTGGACACCCTGCACGGCCTGAAGGCGCCGTTCGACGCCATTCCCATGGCCGACGGCAGCGTGATCTACGCGGAGATCGCCACCGGCAGCATCACACGCGCAAGCGGGCCCAAGCTGGCGCAGAAGTCGGTGCTTGCCAGCGGCCTGAACGGCCCGGTGCAAATGGTGGTTGGCCAGGACGGTGCGCTCTACGTCACCGAGGCGGCCGGCAAGCTGCTGCGCATTCCGCTGGACGCCAGCGCGCCGCTGCGCACCGTGGCCGACGGGCTGGCGCTGCCCGAAGGGCTGGCCCCAACGCCGTGGGGCAGTTTCATCGTGGCCGAGAGCGCGGCGCGCCGGCTGGTGGAAATCGACCCCGCCGACGGCAGTCGCCGCACGGTGGCCGAGAACCTGCCGATCGGTCTCGCGCCCGGGCCCGGGCTGCCTGCGCCCTACGTGGTGACAGGCGTGGCGGTGGGCGCCGACGGCACCATCTACATGTCGGCCGATCGGAACAATGCGATATATCGGATTCGCGCCGTAAGGTAGGGTAACAAGAAGTGTAATTACCTGTTTACTTTTTAAAACAAACATTACAGACTGGCCGGGACGCGTTGCTGCGTCCCGGCGGCATCCCGTTGCCGGGGGGTCCGAGCGAGGCGTTCATCTGAAAGGGACACCCATGACTCCGATCGTCGTCGGCCAGCTGCTTTCGCCCGAATATTCCGTGGGCATGGTGGCGCTTTCCTTCCTCATTTCGTTCGCGGGCTCGCTGGTGGCGCTGATCTGTGCCGGGCGCATGGTCGGCGCGGACGGCAAGCCCAACCTGGCCGTGGTGGCCTGCGCGGCGGTGGCGCTGGGCGGCATCGGCATCTGGTCGATGCACTTCATCGGCATGCTGGCGTACCGACTGCCGGTGGCCATTTCGTACAACGCGCCGCTCACGGCGGTGTCGCTGGTGGCGGCGGTGCTCATCTCTGGCATTGCGCTGTACATGGCCGGCGGCCGGCGCAAGTTCAGCAAGTCGGGCTGGCTGGGCGGCAGCCTGCTGGCCGGGGCCGGTGTGTGCGTGATGCACTACATGGGCATGTTCGCGATGAACATGCGCGCAACGATGGACTTCGACCTGGCGCGCGTCGCGCTGTCCGTGGTCATCGCCGTCAGCGCGGCGGCAGCGGCGCTGTGGCTGGCGTTCAACCTGCGCCGCTTCACGCACAAGGTGGCGGCGGCCGCCGTGATGGGCGTGGCGGTGTGCACCATGCACTACGTGGGCATGAGCGCGGCCGACATGGTCTGCACCGCCGCCGCCCCGCTCGACGCGCTTGCCATCGGCGGCAGCTCCATGGGCCTCACGGTGTTCGGCACGGCCGGCGCGGTGCTCATCTTCATCTACTGGGTGGTCACCGGCACCAGCCTGGACACCACGCCGGCGGTGGGCGTGCAGCGCCCCCGCGTCGGCTGACGGGTTAGACCAGCTAGTTGGCGCAAGCAGGCGCGCAGGGCGCCTCCTAAAGTGAGTGCAGAGCGACAACAGCGACCTGCACAGACCCATGCCCGTCATCGAATCCCGGCTGCAAGCGGCCAGCGACACCTTTCAGGCCAACCGCACCGGCATGCTCGCGCTGCTCGGCGAGCTGCGCGCGCACGAGGCCCGCGCCGCCGCGGCGTCCAACGCCTCGGCCGAGCGCTTCGCCAAGCGCGGGCAGTTGCTGCCCCGCGAGCGCCTCGCGCTGCTGCTGGACACCGGTGCGCCCTTCTTGCCGCTGGCCTCGCTTGCGGGGCTGGGGCAGGACAACCCCGACCTGTCGAAGAGCGTGCCGGGCGGCGGGCTGCTCTCGGGCATCGGCCAGGTGGCGGGCGTGCGCTGCATGGTGAACGCCTCCGACTCGGGCATCGACGCCGGCGCCCTGCAGCCCATGGGGCTGGACAAGCAGCTGCGCGTGCAGGAGATCGCGCTGGAGAACAAGCTGCCCTATGTGCAGCTGGTGGAAAGCGCGGGCGCCAACCTCATGCAGTACCGCGTGCAGGACTTCGTGCGCGGCGGCAACATCTTTCGCAACCTCGCGCGCCTGTCGGCCGCGGGCCTGCCGGTGGTGACGGTGACGCACGGCTCCTCGACCGCGGGCGGCGCCTACCAGACGGGCCTGTCCGACTACATCGTGATGGTGCGCGACCGCACGCGGGCCTTTCTGGCGGGGCCGCCGCTGCTGAAGGCCGCCACCGGCGAAATTGCGACCGAAGAAGAACTGGGCGGCGCCGTGATGCACACGCACGTGTCCGGCCTGGGCGACTACCTGGCCGAGGACGACCGCGACGCCATTCGCATCGCGCGCGCCATCCTGGGTGGCATCGACTGGGCGCGCAACGAGGCCCCGCGCCAGTTCGCGCCGCCGCGCTTCGACGCCGAAGACCTGCTGGGCGTCATGCCCAGCGACGGCCGGCGCCCGGTGGACATGCGCGAAGTCATTGCGCGCATTGCCGACGGCTCTGAGTTCCTGGCGTTCAGCGAGCACTACGGCAGCGCCACGGTCTGCGGCCACATCCGGCTCGAAGGGCACGCCGTGGGCCTCATCACCAACAACGGCCCCATCGACGCCGACGGCGCCACCAAGGCCACGCACTTCATTCAGGCCTGCTGCCAGTCGCGCACGCCCATCGTCTACCTGCAGAACATCACCGGCTACATGGTGGGCCGCGCGCACGAAGAGGCCGGCATCATCAAGCACGGCGCCAAGATGATCCAGGCCGTGACCAGCGCCACGGTGCCGCAGATCACGCTGCACTGCGGCGCCTCTTACGGCGCGGGCAACTACGGCATGTGCGGGCGGGGCTTTGCGCCGCGCTTTTGCTTCAGCTGGCCCAACGCGCGCACCGCCGTCATGGGCGGCGAGCAGGCCGCGAAAACCATGGCCATCGTCATGGAGGCCGGCATGGCCCGCAAGGGCGCGGTCGACCACGCGAAGATCGACGCCATGCAGCAGCAGATCGTGGAGCGCTTCGAGCGCCAGATGAGCGTGTTCACCACCAGCGCGCTGCTGCTCGACGACGGCGTGATCGACCCGCGCGACACCCGCGCGGTGCTGGCCGAGGTGCTGTCCGTGTGCCGCGACGCCGACGCGCGCGTGCCGCAACCCATGCAGTTTTCGGTGGCACGGCCATGAGCGCCGCGCCGGGCCGCCCCAAGCAAGCTCGCACCGCAAAGCCTCGCGCGGAGCTTGCCTTATGAGCGCTTTCCACAAGATCCTGATTGCAAACCGCGGCGAAATTGCGGTTCGCGTGATGCGCACCGCGCGCGCCATGGGCTACCGCACGGTGGCTGTGTATTCCAGCGCCGACGCCGAAACCGAGCACGTGCGCCAAGCCGACCAGGCGGTGCACATCGGCGAGCCGCTGCCCGCGCAGAGCTACCTGAACATCGCCGCCATCATCGAGGCCGCGCGCGCCAGCGGCGCCGACGCGGTGCACCCGGGCTATGGCTTCCTGGCCGAGAACGCGGAGTTCGCACAGGCCTGCCGCAACGCCGGCCTGGTCTTCGTCGGACCGTCGCCCGAGGCCATTCGCGCAATGGGCGACAAGGCCGGCGCCAAGCGGCTGATGCAGGCCGCGGGCGTGCCCTGCATTCCGGGCTACCAGGGCGAAGACCAGGGCACGCACAAGCTGGCGACCGAGGCCGAACGCATCGGCTGGCCCGTGATGATCAAGGCCACGGCCGGCGGCGGCGGGCGCGGCATGCGGCTGGTGGCGTCGGCTACGCAGTTCGCCGAGTTGCTGCACAGCGCGCAGTCGGAAGCGCTGCATGCCTTCGGCGATGCCACCGTGATCCTGGAGCGCGCCATCGTCGCGCCGCGGCACATCGAGATTCAGGTGTTTGCCGACCGGCACGGCCACGCCATTCACCTGGGCGAGCGCGACTGCTCGGTGCAGCGGCGGCACCAGAAGGTGATCGAAGAGGCGCCCTCGCCCGCGGTGTCCGTGGCCCTGCGCGAGCGCATGGGTGCCACGGCGGTCGCGGCGGCGAAGGCCATTGGCTACGAAGGCGCGGGCACGCTCGAATTTCTGCTCGATGCCGACGGCCAGTACTGGTTCATGGAGATGAACACGCGCCTGCAGGTCGAGCACCCCGTGACCGAGGCGGTGACCGGGCTCGACCTGGTCGAACTGCAACTGCGCGTGGCCGCCGGCGAGCCGCTGCCGCTGACGCAACAAGACGTGCACATCACCGGCCATGCGATCGAGGTGCGCCTGTGCGCCGAAGACCCGCGCCAAGGCTTCATGCCGCAGAGCGGCACCTTCGCGGCGTGGCGGCCTTCGCCAGCGCTGCGCACCGAGCACGCGCTGCGCGACGGCGCAGCCGTGCCGCCTTACTACGACTCGATGGTCGCCAAGCTGGTGGCGCACGGCCGCACGCGCGACGAAGCCCGGCACCGGCTCGTGGCGGGGCTGCAGGACACGGTGGCGCTCGGCATCGCGACCAACCAGCAACTGCTGCAGCGCGCGCTGCAGCACCCGGTGTTCGCCGATGGCGCGGCCACCACGGCCTTCATTGCCGACCACCTCGATGCACTGCTCGCGCCGGACGACGCCACCGACACGAACGCCGCGCTGCTGGCCGCATTGCTGTTGCAGCTGGGCGAACGCGGCTGGCCGTCGCCGCTGGCGCACACGCTGCCCAATGCATTGCGTTTCGCGCTCGATGGCACGGTGCACGCCGCCCGGGTGACGCCGCGCGGCCACGGTGCGTTCGACGTCGAGCTGAACGACGCGGCACCCGCGCAGGTTGCGCTGCTCGCGGTGCATGACGACGGCACGCTGCGCTTTTCATGCGGCGGCGTGGCCGAACAGGCCCTGGCCGTGCGCGAGCCGGGGCGCACCTGGTTCCACTTTCGCGGCCGGGCCTTCGGGCTGGAGAACCTCACGCACGTGGCCGTGGCCCGCGCCGGTGATGCCGGTGATGCGGGTGGTGGCAACCTGCTGCGCGCCTCCATGAACGGCCGCGTCATCGCGCTGCTGGTGGCCGAAGGCGATGCCGTCGCGGCGGGCCAGCCGCTGGTGACGCTCGAGGCCATGAAGATGGAGCACGTGCACTGCGCGCCGCGCGCCGGCCGGGTGGCGCTGCACGTGGCGCTGGGTGCGCAGGTGGCCGCGCGTCATGTGGTCGCTGAAATTGCCGACGCCTGATGCGCGGCCCCATCCCTTTTCGAAAGTCTTTTGCATGAACGCCCCGTTGTCGCGCTACCGCTCCGTCTTCACGCCCGGCCTGTTCGACGGGCAGGTCATCGTCGTCACCGGGGGCGGCTCCGGCATCGGTCGCTGTACCGCGCACGAGCTGGCCGCGCTAGGCGCGCATGTGGTGCTGGTCGGGCGCAAGCAGGAGAAGCTCGACACGGTGCGGGCCGAAGTAGAGGCCGCCGGCGGCAAGGCCAGCACGCAGGCCTTCGACATCCGGCAGGAAGAAGCGGTGCGCGCGGCCGTGGCCGCCATCGTTGCCGCGCAGGGCCGCATCGACGGGCTGGTGAACAACGCGGGCGGGCAGTACATCACGCCGCTGGCCGCCATCTCGGCCAAAGGCTGGGAAGCGGTGATTCACACCAACCTCACTGGCGGCTTTCTGGTGGCGCGCGAGTGCTACCTGCAAAGCATGCAGGCGCGCGGCGGCGCCATCGTCAACATCGTGGCCGACATCTGGGGCTCCATGCCCAACATGGGCCACAGCGGCGCGGCGCGCGCGGGCATGGTGAGCTTCACCGAGACGGCCGCCGCCGAATGGGCCGTGAGCGGCGTGCGGGTGAACGCGGTGGCGCCGGGCTACATCGCCTCCAGCGGCATGGACCACTACCCGCCCGAGGCCGGCGACATGCTGCGCGCCATGCGCAAGACCCTGCCCGCGGGCCGCTTCGGTACCGAGGCAGAAACCTCCGCCGCCATCGCCTTTCTGTTGTGCCCCGCGGCCAGCTTCATCAGCGGCACCGTGCTGCGCGTGGACGGTGCGCGCCCGCAGGTGCGCATGGGCTGGCCGATGGAACTGCCCGATGCGCAGGCGCGCCAGCGTGCCGCCGTGCAGCCCTTCGACGGCTTCCACCTGGCGACCACGCCGCGCGTGTTCCAGGACGGCCAGGACACCCAGGAAGCCCAGGACCACTGAAGAACGACCGACCGGAGACACCCCATGCAGTACACCCACGAACACCTCGAAATTCAGAAGACCCTGCGCCGCTTCATCGACGAAGAGATCAACCCGCACGTCGACGAATGGGAAGAGGCCGAGATCTTCCCCGCGCACGAAGTGTTCAAGAAGCTCGGCAACCTCGGCCTGCTGGGACTGAACAAGCCCGAGGCCTTCGGCGGCGGCGGGCTCGACTATTCGTACGCCATGGCCATGGCGGAGGCGCTGGGCCACATCAGCTGCGGCGGCGTGCCCATGGCCATCGGGGTGCAGACCGACATGTGCACGCCCGCGCTCGCGCGCTTCGGCAGCGACGAGTTGCGCCGCGAGTTCCTGGCACCCGCCATCGCGGGCGACATGGTCGGGTGCATCGGTGTGAGCGAGCCCGGCGCGGGCAGCGACGTGGCGGGCCTGAAGAGCCATGCGCGCAAGGACGGCGACGACTACCTCATCAGCGGCCAGAAGATGTGGATCACCAACAGCCTGCAGGCAGACTGGATGTGCATGCTGATCAACACCAGCGAGGGTCCCGTGCATCGCAACAAGTCGCTGGTGATGGTGCCGATGAACCTTCCCGGCATCGAGAAGGCCAGGAAGATCCGCAAGATCGGCATGAACTCCAGCGACACCGGGCTCATCTACTTCGACAACGTGCGCGTTCCGCAGCGCTACCGCATCGGCGAAGAGGGCCAGGGCTTCATCTACCAGATGCAGCAGTTCCAGGAAGAGCGCCTGTGGGCGGCGGCCAGCTCGCTCGAATCGATGGAAGACTGCATCGCGCAGACCATCGAATGGGCGCAGCAGCGCCAGATGTTCGGCGCCACGCTGGCCGACCAGCAGTGGGTGCAGTTCAAGCTGGCCGAGCTCAAGACCGAGGTGGAGGCGCTGCGCGCGCTCGCCTACCGCGCCTGCGCGCTGCATGTGCAGGGCGAAGACGTGCTCGAACTGGCGTCGATGGCCAAGCTGAAGACCGGCCGCCTCACGCGCCAGGTGGCCGACACCTGCCTGCAGTTCTGGGGCGGCATGGGCTTCACGCTCGAAAACCGCGTGTCGCGCCTGTACCGCGACGGCCGGCTGGGCTCCATCGGCGGCGGCGCGGACGAGGTGATGCTGGGCATCCTCGCCAAGACCATGGGCATCGCCAAGCGGGCGCCGCGCGGCTGAGGCGCGCATGAACGCCGAACTGCAGGCCGACCGCGCGGCGCTCGCCGACACGGTGCGCCGCTTTGCCGAGAACGAGATCGCGCCGAACGTGCAGGCGTGGGACGACGCGGGCGAGTTTCCGCGTGCGCTGTACACGCGCGCCGCGCAACTGGGGCTGCTCGGGCTGAGCTATCCCGAGGAGCTGGGCGGCACGCCTGCGTCGTATTCGCTCAAGCTGCCCGCGTGGGTAGCGCTGGCGCGCCACGGCAAGAGCGGCGGCGTGCTCGCCAGCCTGTTCTCCCACAACATCGGCCTGCCGCCGGTGGTGCTGCACGCCAGCGACGCGGTGCGCCACGAGGTGGTGCCGCCGGTGCTGCGCGGCGAGAAGATTGCCGCGCTCGCCATCACCGAACCCGGCGGCGGCTCCGACGTGGCCGCGCTGCGCACCACCGCGCGGCGAGACACCGATGGCGCAGGCGACCACTACGTGGTGAACGGCGAGAAGACCTTCATCACCTCCGGCATGCGCGCCGACTGGATCACCGTGGCCGTGCGCACCGGCGAAGAACGCGGCGCGAGCGGCATCTCGATGCTGCTGGTGCCGGGCGACACGCCGGGTCTGTCGCGCACGCGCCTGTCGAAGATGGGCTGGCTGTGCTCCGACACCGCCACCTTGCACTTCGACAACGTGCGCGTGCCGGCGCGCTACCTGCTGGGCAAGGAGGGCGCGGGCTTTCGCATGGTCATGGGCAACTTCAACGGCGAGCGCATCGGCCTGGCCGCGAGCGCGCTGGGCTTTGCGCAGGCCTGCCTGGACGAGGCGCTGGCCTGGGCGCGCGAACGCAAGACCTTCGGCGCGGCGCTCATCGAGCACCAGGCGGTGCGCCACAAGCTGGTCGACATGCAGATGCGCATCGCCTCCACCGAGGCGTGGATCGAGGCGGTGTCCACCGAGGGCGATGCGCTGGAGGCGGCCGGCCGCTTCAACGCGCCCGAGTGGGTGGCGCAGATCTGCATGCTGAAGAACCACGCCACGCAGACCATGCAGTTCTGCGCCGACCAGGCGGTGCAGATCCTCGGCGGCATGGGCTTCATGCGCGGCACGGTGAGCGAGCGCATCTACCGCGAGGTGAAGGTGATGATGATCGGCGGCGGGGCTGAGGAGATCATGAAGGAGCTGGCGGCGCGGCAGCTGGGCTGGTAGGCACGCCGTTCGACGGCGTTTCTTTATTCGCGCCCGGGGCGGAATGCCACCATGCGCAGGGTGTCCAACGCTCCAGCACTCTCGCTGGGTCGCAGGAGACCAACATGCTCTCTTTCACCTCCGGCATCAGCGTCGGCATCGGTGCCGTCGTTCTCGTCCTTTTGGCGGTGCTGTTTTTTTGCGCGGTCTGGATCTTTCGGGAATACGAGCGTGGCATCGTGTTCACGCTGGGGCGCTTCACCAAGGTGGCGGGCCCGGGGCTGGTGATCGTGCTGCCGGGCATCCAGCAGGTGGTGCGCGTCGACCTGCGCACCGTGGTGCTCGAGGTGCCCACGCAGGACGTGATCTCGCGCGACAACGTCTCGGTGAAGGTCAGCGCGGTCGTGTACTTCCGCATCGTCGACGCCGAGAAGGCCATCGTCGAGGTGAAGGACTTATTCAACGCCATCAGCCAGCTGGCCCTGACCACGCTGCGCTCGGTGCTTGGCAAGCACCAGCTGGACGACATGCTGGCCGAGCGCGAGAAGCTCAACCTGGACGTGCGCGAGTCGCTCGACGTGCAGACCGCCTCGTGGGGCATCAAGGTGTCGAACGTGGAGATCAAGCAGATCGACCTCACCGAGTCGATGGTGCGCGCCATTGCACGGCAGGCCGAAGCCGAGCGCGAGCGGCGCGCCAAGGTGATACACGCCGAGGGCGAGCTGCAGGCTTCGGAAAAGCTGTTTCAGGCGGCGCGCGTGCTGGCGCAGGAGCCGCAGGCCATTCAGCTGCGCTACCTGGAGACGCTGACCGTGATCGGTGCGGACAAGAACACGACCATCGTGTTTCCGCTGCCGGTGGATTTGCTGACGAGCTTTCTTGGCAAGCGGGCCTGACGCCAGGCGCAAGCCAACGGAAAACTGTTCTTCACGGACAAGGCCCGCGATGCGTGGTGTTTCGCGCGCCGCAGTCCGCCCCGAACACAAGGCCTACCTCGCCCAGGTGGCCGACCGCATGGCCTTCGCGGGGCCGCTGTTCGCCAACGACAACAAGACCATGATCGGCAGCCTGCTGGCCATCGACTTCGACAGCCGTGAAGCAGCCGAGCAATGGCAGGTGAACGGAGCCCTTCACGCGGCCGGCGTCTATGCGACGAGCTCGGTGCTGCCCTTCGTGAACCTCTGGCCGCAGAAGGCGGGCTTTCCGCCCGCCGAGTGAACGGACGCATCGCGCCCATGTTCAATCACATCGTGATGTGGAACCTGCGCGGCGACTCGTCCGAATAAAAGGCACAGGCCTCTGCGCTGCTCAAGCGCAAGTTCGAATCGCTGCGCGGCCGGATTCCGGGACTGCTGCACCTGTAGGTGGGCGTGGGTTCCAGCCGCATCGCGTACGCCTGCGACGTGGTGCTGTACAGCGAGTTGGACAGCCAGGAATCGCTCGACGGCTATGCCACGCATCCTGCGCATCTGCGGGTGCGGGAGCAGCTGGGTGACCTGCGGGTTGCTCGACACCAGGTCGACTACGCGGCCGACTGATCCGCCCCGGCCTGCGCGAGTTCGACACAGAAGCGGCGCACCAACTGCAGCGCGGGCGCCTCGGTGCGGCCTTCGAGCGTGACGAAGGCGAACTGCGCATGGAGCCCCGCCGCGGGGTTCACCTTCAGTTCTGCCAGTTCACCGCTGTCCTGCAGTGCGCGCGTAGCGGCAATCACGCCCAGAAAAATCGCCTCGGTGTTGCGCACGGCCTCGATCAGCGCGCCGATGTCTTCCGAGGACACATGCAGCCAGCGCTGCGGACTGGCGTCGCTGCCGTAGCGCTCGACCAAGGTGCGCGCCACGTCGTCGCTCACCATGGTCGAGATCACCGGGTAGCGCGCGAGGTCGTCAAAACGCACGGGCTTGCCGCGACCTTGCGCCAGCAGCGGATGCCCGCGTCGGCAGACGAAGCCCGAGCGCATGGTCGGCAGCACGTCGATGTGCAGGTCTTCGCGCGGTGACACCGCCCGATAGGTGAGCACCAGCGCATCGAGCGTGCGTGCGCGCAGCGCCGCCAGCTGGAGCTCGGGGCCGCCGCCATGCAGCTGCAGGCCCACGCGCGAGTGATTGCGCAGCATGTGAATCAGCAGCGGCGATGCAAACAGAGCGCCCGGCGCCGCGCCAAGCCCCAGCCGCACCGAGCCAGCCTGTCCGTCGGCCAGCAGCGCGGCGGCGCGCTTGAGTTCGTGCGTCTCCATCGAGATGCGCTTGGCGCGCGCCAGCACCATCGCGCCGAAGGGCGTGAGCTCGTTGCGCTTGCCGATGCGGTCGACAAGCTGCATGCCCAGCTCCTGTTCGAGCATCTGGATGCTGCGGCTCAGCGCCGGTTGCGTCAGGTGCACTTTCTCGGAAGCGCGGCTGAACGAGCCGGTTTCGGCAAGGGCGAGCAGGTGGTCGAGCTGCTGGAGGTTCATGGCGGGCCGCCTTGGGTCAGTTGCATGAGTTTTGCTCATGATAATTACAAAAACAGTGCATTGGACAAATATCACACCGATTCCTAGCATCCATCACGTACTACTTTGGACCAAGGAATTTCCCATGAAGCGAATCGGTCGATGGCTCTGCGCACTGGCTCTCTCAAGCCTGTGCGGCACGGTGGCAATGGCTCAGGCGCCCTACCCCTCGAAGGTCGTCACGTTGGTGGTTCCCTACCCGGCCGGCTCGGCCAGCGACTTCACCGCGCGCGCGCTGAGCGAGCCGATCGGCAAGGAGCTCGGCGGCCAGGTGATCGTGGAGAACATCGGCGGCGCCAGCGGTGCGATCGCCGCGGGCAAGGTGCTGGCGGCGCCGGCCGACGGCCACTACCTGTTCCAGGGCTCGCCCAACGAGCTGATCCTGTCGGCGCTGGTCAACAAGAGCACGCGCTACAAGCCCGAAGACTTCCAATGGATCGGGCCGGTGGCCACCTCGCCGCTGGTGCTGGTGGTCAACAGCCAGCTGCCGGTCCGCACGCTGGACGAGTTCGTGGAACTCGCGCGCTCGCGCAAGGACACGCCGCTGACCTACGGCACGCCGGGCGCCGGCACGCTCTGGCACCTGCTCGGGGAGCTCTTCACCAAGCGCACCGGCGCGCCCGTCACGCACGTGCCATACAAGGGCGGCGCGCCGATCATCCAGGACCTGCTCGGCGGGCAGATCGACTTCGCCTTCATGCCGTACCAGGCCTTGTATGTCGACTACGTCAAGCAAGGGCGCTTGCGGCTCGTCGGCTCGCTGTCGCCAGGCAAGCGCCTGCCGCCGCCCTTCGACACGCTGCAGACCAGCGCGCAGAGCAAAGAGATGAAGGCCTTCGACTTCGGCATCTGGACCTCGTACATGGTGCGCAAGGACACGCCGCGGCCCGTGGTCGAGCGGCTCAACGCCGCCATCTCTGCGGCGCTGAAGAACCCGCATGCGCGTGCGCAGCTGGAGGCGCAGGCCAAGACCCTCTTCGATCCGATGAGCCTCGAAGCGGGCGAGAAGTTCTATGCGGCGGAGGTTTCGCGCTATCGCGACCTGGTCAAGACCATCGGCTACGAATCGCCCTGAGCCCTTTCCCACACAAAGAGGTGCACACATGAAGACGAGACAAACGAACTGGATGGCGTTGGCCGTGGCGCTGTCGCTTTCCGCCTGCGGCGGTGGTGGCGGCGGTGGCGGTGGCAACACCGGGTTCGGCGCCATTGCGTTGCCGCCGCCCGCGAGCCCCGCGCCGTCGGCGCCGCCCGCCGCACAGGACAACACCCTCGCGGTCACGACCGAAGGCAAGGTCGCCGGCACCGCGACGGGGGACATGGTGTCCTTCCTCGGCATCCCCTTTGCACAGCCGCCGGTGGGCGCCTTGCGCTGGACGCCGCCCCAATCGCCCGCCGCACACGCCGCCACGCTGCAGGCCACGGCCTTCGGCAACGCCTGCCCGCAGGCACCCGGCGCGGTGCGTTCGTCGGCCGAAGACTGCCTCTACCTGAACGTGTGGAAGCCCACGGGCGCGAAGCCGGGCGACAGGCTGCCAGTGGTCTTCTACATCCACGGCGGTGCATTCACGCTCGGATCGGGCGAGATGGGCCCGAGCCCGCTGGCAAGCCAGGGCGTGGTGGTCGTGAGCTTCAACTACCGGCTCGGCGCGCTCGGCTACCTCGCGAACAAGGCGCTACGCGCCGCCAACAAGGACGGCAGCCTCGGCAACTTCGCGGTGATGGACCAGTTGGCGGCCCTGGGGTGGGTCCAGAAGAACATCGCGGCCTTCGGCGGCGATGCGGGCAACGTCACGTTGTGGGGCACCTCGGCGGGCGCGACGCAGAGCTTCTCGCTGCTGCAATCGCCCAAGGCCAAGGGGCTGTTCCACCGGGCGGTGATGCAGAGCGGCGGCGCCGCGGAGTTCTCGAACCCGAGCATGGACAGCGCGCTCGCCGTCGGCGACACCGCGGTGAAGAACCTCGGTTGCAGCGACGCCGCCGATGTGGTCGCCTGCCTGCGCGCCCTGCCGGTGTCGGCCCTGCTCACGCAGGTCGGCCTCAAGTGGCGGCCCACGGTGGACGCGCAGGTCATCACGCAAGTGCCCGCGCGCGCCTTCGCGAGCGGCAACTTCAATCAGGTGCCCGTGATGATCGGCGGCGTGTACGACGAGGGCACGCTCTTCGTCGACCCCAAGCTCATCGCCGACTACTACCCGCTGTACCTGCGCGGGCTCGCGCCGGCCGGCTACGACACCACGGCCATCGAGGCTGCCTACCCGATCGGCAACTACGCCGTGCCGGCACAGGGCGTCGCGCGGGCCATGGGCGATGCGATGTACGCCTGCGGCAACAGCGCGCGGCGCGATGCACTGTCGGCGTGGGTGCCGGTGTACGGCTGGGAGCTGACCGACCCGCAGCTGTCGTCCCCGTCGCCGAAACCCACGGGCTTTTACTACGGCACGGCGCATGGCATGGACAGCTACTACTTCACCGGCACGGTCGATGCGCTGCCCAGCTACCCGTACTTCGACCCCGGCAGCGCCACGCCCGACGCGGCCACGACGGCGCAGCGCAAGGAGCTGTCGGCGCAGATGGTCGCGTACCTCCTCAACTTCGCGAAGAACGGCGACCCGAACGGCGACGGCCGCGACGTTGCGACGCGCTGGCCGCGTTTCACGGGGCCGGCGGACCGCGCGCTGATCGACTTCAGCTACCCCGCCGTCCGGGCGTCGAGCAATGCGTTCGAGCACGCGCACAAGTGCGACACGCTGTGGGGGCCGGACGTGTTCCCGCCGCTGTACTGAATGAAGAACCCACCGGACGCCCCCATGAACGACCAACACGTCATCGACCACCTCGACGCCCGCCAGCCCGAGATCGTGGACTGGCTCAAGACCTTCCTTCGCATCCCGAGCGTGAGCGCCGACCCCGCGTTCGCGCCGGGCATGCAGGAGGCTCGGCGCTTCCTCGTCGAACGGCTGCGGCAGATCGGCTTGGCCGGCGTGCGCCTGCTCGACGGCGGCGGCGAGCCCGCGGTGTACGGCGAATGGAACGGCGCGCCGGGCAAGCCCACGCTCATGGTCTACGGCCACTACGACGTGCAGCCTGCCGACCCCGTCGAGCAATGGCGCACGCCCCCGTTCGAGCCCACGGAGGTGGACGGCCGGCTCTATGGGCGCGGCACCTCCGACGTGAAAGGGTCGACCACCATCGCGCTCGAGGTGATTGCCTCGTTCCTGGCGGTGCAGGGCCGTTGCCCCGTCAACATCAAGGTGTTCCTCGAAGGCGAGGAGGAGACGGGAAGCCCGTCGCTGCGAACCCTGGTCGAGCGCCACCGCCACCTGTTGCAGGCCGACGCGGTGCTCTCCGCCGACGGCGGCCGTGCCAGCGCGAGCGTGCCGACCCTCAACACCGGCGCGCGCGGTAATTCGCAGCTCGAGGTCCGCCTGCGCACCGCCCATAAAGACCTGCACTCGGGCCGCTACGGCGGCAGCGTGCGCAATGCGCTGCACGAGATGGCGCGGCTGGTCGCGTCGCTGCACCATGCAGACGGCGGCGTGGCGGTGGAAGGGTTCGGCGACGGCGTGCCGCCGCCCACGCCCAGGCAACGCGCGGACACCGCGGCCTTTCCGTACGACGAAGCGGCGTTCTTCTCGGACGTCGGCGGCAGCGCGCACGGCGAGCCGGGCTGCACCGCGCGCGAACGCGTCACGCTGCGGCCTGCGCTGGACGTCAACGGCCTGTGGGGCGGCTACACGGGCGGCGGCGGCAAGACCATCGTGCCCTGCGAAGCACAGGCCAAGCTCACCACGCGCGTGGTCGCGGGGCAGGACCCGCGCGCCGCGATCCAGGCGGTGCTGCGCCATCTCCAACATCATTGCCCGCCCGGCTGCACGCTCGACGTTGTGGCGATGAACGACGGCTCGCCCGCCTCCACCCTCGCGCCCGATCACCCGCTGGTGCGCGCGGCCGAAGCGGTGCTCGAACGCGAAACGGGCCGTCGGCCCATTCACGTGCGGCTTGGCGCGAGCGTGCCGGTGACGTCGATCTTCAAGGAGATGCTGGGCATCGACACGCTGATGTTCGGCTTCAACCTGCCCGATGAAGACGTGCACGCGCCGAACGAGTTCTTCAGGATCTCGTCGGTCCGGGAAGGCACGCGGGCGTGGACGCTGCTGCTGGCAGAACTGGCGAAGCATTCGCCGGCTTCGTTCCGCGCCGCGTAGCGGCGGCGAGGCTTAACGCCGCGTAGCGGCGGCGCGACTCAACGCCCGGAATCGTTGCCGTCTTCGGCCGCCTTCGCCGCGGCCCGCAGCTTGTCCTTCTTGCTGGGCCGCGCGCCCTTGATTCCCCCCGTGCCCGACGCGTCCACCACCGGCACGGCCACCTCGGTCGGCTCGAAGCCTTCGATGCGTTCGCGCGGCAGGCTCAGGCCCTGGCGCTTTTCGATCAGGCGAAAGTGCGCCTCGGTCGACGCGCTCACAAAGCTGATCGCCAGGCCGCTCTCACCCGCGCGGCCGGTGCGCCCGATGCGGTGGATGTAGTCGGTCGGCGAGCGCGGCAGGTCGTAGTTGATGACCACCGGGAGCTGCGCAATGTCGATGCCGCGCGCCGCCAGGTCGGTGGCAATCACCACGTCCCAGCGGCTCTGCTTGAAGTCCGACAGGATGTTGGTGCGCGTGCCCTGCGCAATGTCGCCGTGGAACGGCACCGCGTAGATGCCGTTCTTGTAGAGCTTCTCGGCCACGATCTGGGCCGCATGCTGCGTGGCGACGAAGACCAGCACGCGGTCCCATTCGCCTTCGTGCTGCTTGAGCAGGTGGCGCAGCAACTGCGTGCGGCGCACCGGGTCGACCTCGATCACGCGCTGCACGATGTGGGGCTCGGTGCCCGGCTCGCCCTGCACGTCGATGACGGCCGGCTCGCGCAGCATGCCGTCGGCCAGCGCCTGAATGGCCGGCGGAAAGGTGGCGGAGAACAGCAGGTTCTGACGCTGCGCCGGCAGCAGCGCAAGGATGCGGCCGAGCTCCTCGGCAAAGCCCAGGTCGAACAGGCGGTCGGCCTCGTCGAGCACCAGCATCGACACGGCATTGAGCTTGAGCGCGTTGTGCTCGACCAGGTCGAGCAGGCGGCCCGGCGTGGCAATGACGATGTCGGCACCGCCGCGCAGGCCCATCATCTGCGGGTTGATCGACACGCCGCCGAAGGCGATGACGATCTTCAGGCGCTCGGGCAGGTGCTGCGCCAGGCTGCGCATGGTTTCACCGACCTGGGCCGCGAGCTCGCGGGTGGGCACCAGCACCAGGGCGCGCACGCGGCCCGAGCCCTGCGCGGGCTCGGTGGTCAGGCGCTGCAGCAGCGGCAAGGAAAATGCAGCGGTCTTGCCGGAACCGGTCTGCGCCGAGCCCCGCACGTCGCGACCTTGCAGAATCGAGGGGATGGCCGCGGCCTGGATGGCGGTGGGCGCGGCATAGCCGCTTTCGGCGGCAGCCTGCACGAGCGCGGGGGCCAGGCCCAGTGAATCGAATGGCATGTGAGCAGACAGAGAGAAAAACCCGAGAGAGATAGAGAGAAGAGACGAACCGAATGTCGACGATGAAACAGCGCAATCAAGCCGGCAGCGCCCTGGTGTACTCCACCGAGGCGGGCGGGCGCATGTGCCCCGACTGCGGCGAACCCGTGGCCCAGTGCAAGTGCAAGGAACTGAAGGCGCGCATGCCCGCCACGGACGGCATTGTCCGCGTATCGCACGAGACCAAGGGACGCAAAGGCAAAGGCGTGACCGTGGTGAAGGGCGTTGCGCTGAACGCGGAAGGCCTCGCGGCGCTCGGCAAGCAGCTGAAAACGGCCTGCGGCTCGGGTGGCACGGTGAAGGACGGGGTCATCGAAATTCAGGGCGACCACCGCGAAACGGTGATCGCTGCCCTGGTGAAGCAGGGCCACACGGTCAAGCGGGCCGGAGGCTGAACCCCGATGAAACCCGAAGACCTGCAGCGCCTGGTGACACTGGAGATGCCTTTCGGCAAGCACAAGGGCACGCTGATTGCCGATTTGCCCGGAAACTACCTGACCTGGTTCGCACGCGAGGGTTTTCCCTCAGGAGAGATCGGCCGGTTGCTGGCCTTGATGCATGAAATCGACCACAACGGGCTTTCCGACCTGCTCAAACCGTTGCGAAACCGCCCGCGCGGCAAAAGTGTTTCGCAATAACACACAAATTTCCCACAGTTTTTGCAATTCACACTGGATAATCCGGCTCACGTGTCTGTGAGACCTCGCTGTCTCCCGTGCACGTAATTCGGTGATCGGTCAGTTTCGCGCCACAGCGCACTTGTTTGTTGTGATTCTGGGACTCCATCGCTTTGTATTGTTGGTTTGAATTAGGAGTCCCTCCATGGGCAAGAAACTCTACGTAGGCAACCTCGCCTACTCCGTGCGTGACAACGACCTGGAACAATCTTTCGGCGAGTTCGGCTCGATCGTCAGCGCCAAGGTCATGATGGAACGTGACACCGGCCGTTCGAAGGGCTTCGGCTTTGTCGAAATGGGTTCGGATGCTGAAGCACTCGCAGCCATCGAAGCCATGAACGGCCACTCGCTGCAGGGCCGTGCCCTGACGGTGAATGAAGCCCGTCCGATGGAAGCTCGTCCTCCCCGCACCGGCGGTGGTGGCGGCTACGGCGGCGGCGCTGGTGGCGGCGGTGGCGGCTACGGCGGTGGTGGTGGTGGCGGCGGTTACGGCGGCGGCGGCGGTGGCCGCAGCGGTGGTGGCGGCGGCTACGGTGGTGGCGGCGGCGGCGGTGGCCGTGGCGGCTACTAAGCCCTCCCCTGCACTCTGAGAGCTTCGGCTCTCTGAATGAAAAAAGCTCCTTCGGGAGCTTTTTTCGTTTCTGCGCCGGGCCAAGAAAGGCCCAAGTCAGCTCCACCTAATGAAAACCCGGTAAGCATTAGTCCGTACCGCCGCCGTCAGCCAACGGTCAGGCCCGCAGAACGACCCTCACCCCTCCATACAAAGAGGGGCGAGAGATGCGCATCAAGAGTCAGGCGGACTTCTTTTCAGGGGTCATGTTCACCAGCGTGGGAGGCGCCTTTGCGATAGGCGCCACCACCTACACCGTGGGGAACGGCGCCCGCATGGGGCCGGGTTATTTCCCGCTGATGCTCGGCATTCTGCTGGCCGTGCTCGGCGCCATCATCATGTTCCAGGCGCTGGTGGTCGAGACCACCGACGGCGACCCGATCGGCAAGTGGGCCTGGAAGCCGCTGGCCTTCGTGCTCGGCGCCAACCTGGCCTTCGGCGTGCTGCTGGGCGGGTTGCCCAGCATCGGGCTGCCGGCCATGGGAATGATCATCGCGATCTACGCGCTGACCATCATCTCGAGCCTGGCGGGCGAGCACTTCAAGCTGCGCGACGTGCTGATCCTGTCGACCATTCTGGCGGCCGGCAGCTATGTGGCCTTCATCTGGGCGCTGAAGCTCCAGATCCAGGTCTGGCCCACTTTCATTTCGGGCTGAGGAGCACGCACCATGGACCTGATCCACAACCTTTCCATCGGTTTTGGCGTTGCCTTCACCTTCACCAACCTGCTGTACTGCCTGCTGGGCTGCATCCTGGGCACGCTGATCGGCGTGCTGCCCGGCATCGGGCCTGTCGCGACCATCGCGATGCTGCTGCCCGCCACGTATGCGCTGCCGCCCGTGTCGGCGCTGATCATGCTGGCCGGCATCTACTACGGCGCCCAGTACGGCGGCTCGACCACGGCCATTCTGGTGAACCTGCCGGGCGAGTCTTCGTCGGTGGTCACCTGCATCGACGGCTACCAGATGGCAAGGCAGGGCCGAGCGGGCCCCGCCCTGGCCGCCGCGGGCCTGGGCTCGTTCTTCGCGGGTTGCGTGGGCACGCTGATCCTGGCTGCCTTTGCGCCGCCGCTGACCGAGCTGGCCTTCAAGTTCGGCCCGGCCGAGTACTTCTCGCTGATGACGCTGGGCCTGATCGGCGCGGTGGTGCTGGCCTCTGGCTCGCTGATCAAGGCGGTGGCCATGATCGTGCTGGGCCTGTTGCTGGGCATCGTGGGCACGGACGTCAACTCGGGCGTGGCGCGTTTCAGCTTCGACATTCCGGAGCTCACCGACGGCATCGGCTTCGTGGTGATTGCCATGGGCGTGTTCGGCTACGGCGAAATCATCGGCAACCTGTCGCAGCCCGATGACGAGCGCGAGGTGTTCACGCACAAGGTGAAGGGCCTGTGGCCCACCAAGGAAGACTTCAAGCGCATGACGCCGGCGGTGCTGCGCGGCACGGCGCTGGGTTCGGCCCTGGGCATTCTGCCGGGCGGCGGCGCGCTGCTGGCTTCGTTCGCCTCGTATGCGCTGGAGAAGAAGATCAAGATGCGCCCGGGCGAAGTGCCTTTCGGCAAGGGCAACATCCGCGGCGTGGCGTCGCCGGAGTCGGCCAACAACGCCGGCGCGCAAACTTCCTTCATTCCGCTGCTGACGCTGGGCATTCCGCCCAACGCGGTGATGGCGTTGATGGTGGGCGCGATGACGATCCACAACATCCAGCCGGGTCCACAGGTGATGACCAGCAACCCGGAGCTGTTCTGGGGCCTGATTGCGTCGATGTGGATCGGCAATGCGATGCTGATCATCCTGAACCTGCCGTTGATCGGCATGTGGATCAAGCTGCTGACGGTGCCGTACAAGTTCCTGTTTCCGGCCATCGTGTTGTTCTGCGCGATTGGCGTGTACTCGACGAACAACAACACCTTCGACGTGTGGATGGTGGCGGCCTTCGGTTTCATCGGCTACTTGTTCATCAAGCTCAAGACGGAGCCGGCGCCGCTGCTGCTGGGTTTCATCCTGGGGCCGATGATGGAAGAGAACCTGCGGCGTGCGTTGTTGTTGTCGCGCGGTGCATGGAGCGTGTTCGTCACGCGGCCGTTGTCGGCGGGGCTGTTGGTGGCTGCGGTGATGCTGCTGGGCATCGTGCTGTTGCCTGCAATCAAGGCCAAGCGCGAGGAAGCCTTCGTCGAGGAGTGACCTGCTTCCGCGATTGTTCGAAGCCCCCTTGATCGGGGGCTTTTTTGTTTCTGCTGTTTGCTTGTTGGTTGCCGCTGTTGTTCAGGGCGCTGTTGTTCAGGGCGCTTTGTTCAGGGCGCGTGCACAGGCCGCCGGGTGCTCCCCTCCGCGAATGTCCCCCGCTTCGCTCCTCCTTTATTTCGCTGCGGGGAGCACCCGACGCCCTGTGCACCTGGGCACGCTCTGGGGTAATCGCACGATCAACAACTGCTCTGTCCAACGCTCACGTCGATGGGGTGCCTTGCGCAGCGAAATAAAGGAGGAGGGCGAAGCCCGGGGGACATTCGCGGAGCAAGGCACCCCGTCGGCGTGAGCGCCGCCCTGAACAACAGCGCACTGAACAACAACGCCCCGAACAAACAGCGCTAAAAAAGACCAGCAAAGCTCACCGAAGAAACGCGTCGTAAGCCGTCTTCAAGATCAGCGCACTCACGACCACCATGAACACCACCCGCACAAATCCCGCCCCATGCTTAAGCGCCACGCGCGTGCCCAGCAAGCTGCCCGCCACATTGGCCACCGCCATCACCAGCCCGTAGTGCCACCACACATGCCCCTTGGCCGCCAGCAGGATCAACGCGGCGCCGTTGGTCATCGTGTTGATGATCTTGGCGGAGGCCGAAGCGTTGAGAAAGTCGTAGCCCATCCAGCGCACGAACAAAAACACCAGAAAGCTGCCCGCCCCCGGCCCGAAGAACCCGTCGTACAGCCCGATCGACAACCCGATGGTGCAGGCCGCCAACGTCTCGGCACGGCCGGTGAAGCGCGGCGCGTGCAACCGGCCCATGTCCTTGCGCGCCAGTGTGTAAAGCAGCACGCCCAGCAGGATGAGCGGCAAGGCCCGGCGCAGAAAGTCGCCTGGAAACACCGTGACACCCCAGGCACCCAGCATCGCGCCCGCAAAACCGACCAGCGCGGCAGGCCACAAGGCACCCCAGCGCATCTTCACCCGCTGGCTGAACTGGGCCGCCGCGGCGGCCGTGCCCCAAATGGACGCACTCTTGTTGGTGCCCAGCAAGGTCGCCGGTGGTGCGCCCGGAAACACCGCAAACAGCGCCGGCACCAGGATCAACCCGCCCCCGCCCACGATCGAATCGACAAAACCCGCAAGCAGCGAGGCACCCGTGACCACCAGCATTTCCATGCCGGCGATTGTCTCACCCGAGAGCTATCAAAAAGCTAGCGCTACAAGCAAGTGCGGCAGCTGCTAGTGGCACATTCGGCGTGAAGAAAAAAGGCCGCTCAAGCCCTTCGATGCAATGCAGACAGGCATAAAAAAGGCGCCGACCAGCGGCGCCTTTCAAGTTCTGACCAGGCATCTCGTACGGAGCCTTTGAGCATTTTTCTTGTTGATTGGGAATTTGTCTCCTCGGACCCTCGGCAGTACGAGCAGGGCCCGTTCGCGAGTGGGCAGACTTTAGGACGTGCACCGCGCCAGTGCATTGGGAATTACCCGGTTTGCCTTACGTTCCACACCCATTTTGCGAACGAAAGTGTTTCCGAGCGTTAACGGCATGGCACGACTCGTGCACGCAAGGCCACTGTCCACAACTCGAAGAAGACACGGCCATGGCCTTGGCGACACATGCCTCCATCAACGCGGCAGACACCGCATGGATGATGACCTCGACCGCGCTGGTGCTGCTGATGACGCTGCCCGGTATCGCGCTCTTCTACGCGGGCATGGTGCGGCGCAAGAACGTGCTGGCCACCATGGCCGCCGTGGTGGCGATTGCCGCGGTGGTGTCGCTCACCTGGTTTGCCGTGGGTTATTCGCTGGCCTTCACACCGGGCTGGCCCTGGCTGGGCGGCGTGGGCAGGCTGTGGTTCTCGGGCTTCGAGTACCTGAAGGACGCGGGCCAGGTGGCGGTGAGCCATGTGGCGCCCAACATTCCCGAGTCGGTGTACGCGATGTTCCAGCTCACCTTCGCGATCATCACCACCGCGCTGGTGCTGGGCGCTTTCGTCGAGCGCATGCGCTTCTCGGCCATTCTGTGGTTCGCGCTGCTGTGGAGCGTGCTGGTGTACGCGCCGGTCGCGCACTGGGTGTGGGAGCCGGGCGGCTGGCTCGCGCAGATGGGCGCGCTGGACTTCGCGGGCGGCTCGGTGGTGCACGTCAACGCGGGCATTGCGGGGCTGGTGTGCGCCTATGCGCTGGGCCCGCGCAAGGGCTACGGGCGCGAGGCCTTCGAGCCCTACAGCCTGGCCTTCACCATGATGGGCGCGGGCCTGTTGTGGGTGGGCTGGTTCGGCTTCAATGCGGGCTCGGCGGTGGCGGCCGACGGGCGTGCCGGGCTGGCGATGCTGGTGACGCACATCGCGGCGGCCGCAGGTGCCATGAGCTGGATGATCGGCGAGTGGACGGTGCGCCGTAGCCCGTCGCTGCTGGGCCTGTGTTCGGGCCTGGTGGCGGGGCTGGTGGCCATCACGCCGGCGGCGGGCTTCGTCACGCCGCTGTCCGCGCTGGCCATCGGCGCCATTGCGGGGCTGGCCTGTTATTGGGGCGCGACGGGGCTCAAGCGTCTGCTGGGCGCGGACGATTCGCTGGACGTGTTCGGCGTGCACGGCATCGGGGGCATCGTGGGTGCGTTGCTGACGGGTGTGTTCGCCGATGCGCGCATTTCGGGCGCGAGCGGCAGCGTGCTGACGCAGGCGATAGCGGTGGGCAGCGTGGCCATTTACAGCGCCACGGGAACGGCGGTGGTGCTGTGGCTGGTGCATGTGCTGGTGGGCTTGCGTGTGGACGCCAACAGTGAGCAGCTGGGCCTCGATCTTGCTCAGCATCGTGAGCACCAGGGAGGCTGACCGGCCGCAAGCCATTAGGGAGAGACCATGCCATCGATGTCCGAAAGCGAACGCATCGCCCTCGCCGCGCGTCTTCACGTGGCGTTGCGTCGCAAGCATGGGCGCGTGACGGACACGGAATGGATGGCGACTAATGCGGAGTACGCAACCGAGATCGTGCGGATGACGCGGGCGCATGCGGCGGACACGAAGGACGAGGAGCTCTATCAGCTCGCCACGCGGTTGGAGCAGGCGATGGAGCCGTTGGCCCGTGCTGCTCGGTTGGCGGCGCGGCAGCCTGATGGGAATCCACCTACGCCGCCGCCTCGGTATGTCGGGGGGTTGCGCTGAATTCGGGGTCGTGAATTCGGGGTCGGGGTCAGTTCAGGGCGCGTGCACAGGCCGCCGGGTACTCCCCTCCGCGAATGTCCCCCGGCCTGCGGCCTCCTCCTTTATTTCGCTGCGGGGAGCACCCGACGCCCTGTGCACCTGGGCACGCTGCTGGTGATCGCACGATCAACGACTGCTCTGAAAACGCTCACGCCGATGGTGGGCTTCTTTTCGCGAAATAAAGGAGGAGGCCGAAGGCCGGGGGACATTCGAGAAAAGAAGCACGCCGTCGGCGTGAGCGG
>NNBV01001247.1_pt1 | contig 39791 bp, 24 predicted proteins | sample 1173771 | NCBI WGS metagenome assembly NNBV01 (sample SAMN07173938, study PRJNA388173) | plant metagenome | isolation source: symbiotic tissue sample KVS11 | place: Norway: Troms, Kvaloya island | reverse complement strand
GGAGTTGGACGGCGAGCACACAGAGCGTGCCCAGTGCACAGGGCGTCGGGTACTCCCCGCAGCGAAATAAAGGAGGAGGGGCGAAGCCCCGGGGGACATTCGCGGAGGGGAGTACCCGGCGGCCTGTGCACACGCCCTGAACGAACCCCCACAGCACACCAGCAGAAAACGGAGCCAAGCCATGCGCGCTAGTCAAAGCTCCAAAAACGCCGCGTTCGCAGTCACCGCTCTGGTCAGCGCCGCGTTGCTGATGACAGCTCAGCGAACACACGCCAGCGACACAGACACCCACACGCTGCGCCCCACCCAGGACCCGTGCGACACCTGCGCCCGCCCGCTGGCCCAGGCCACGGGAGCCGTGGCGCCGCAGAGCCTGCCGGCACCGCCTCGGCCCATAGGCCCGACATTCAAACTCAACGACCTGCGGCTCAACGGCGTGAAAGCACTGAGCAACGACGAACTGCAGTCCATCACCACCCCCTACATCGGCCGCGACGTCACCCTGGGCGACCTCGAAGAACTCGCCAAGGCCATCACCGCTCGCTACAAGGAACGTGGCTACTTCCTCGCACAGGCCGTCGTGCCCGTGCAGACCGTGCGCGACGGGGTCGTCGAAATCAGCGTCATCGAAGGCCGGCTCGGTAAAGTCGACGTGCTCGTCGCGGCCGATGCGTCGATCAGCGAGGCCCGCGTGCGCGGCTTTCTGGCGCCGCTGCAACCCGGCGAAGCCGTGAGCGCACCGGCTTACGAACGCGCCATGCTGCTGCTGTCCGACCAGCCCGGCATCAAGGTGTCGTCGGGCCTGCAGGAAGGCACCACCACCGGTACCACCGACCTGTCCGTCGAAGTGGCCGCCGCACCGCGCTGGGCCTTCACCGGCGAGGCCGACAACCACGGCACCAAGGAGTCGGGCCGCTACCGCGTGGGCGGTACCGCGCGCTGGCTCAGCCCCTTCGGCATCGGCGACAACCTCGACGCGCGCGTGCTGCTGTCCAACGGCAACGCGCTGCAGTTCGGCCGCATCTCCTATGAGGCGCCCATCGGCACCAGCGGGCTGCGCGCGGGCATGGGCCTGTCGCGCGTGAGCTACGAGCTGGGCGGACAGTTTGCCGACCTGGAGGCGCAAGGCCGCGCCAACGTGTTCGACGCGTCGATCAACTATCCGCTGATCCGCCAGCGGCAGCAGAACCTCTTTCTGCGCCTGAGCGCCGATGTGAAAGACCTGACCGACGAGATCCGCGCCGTGGAGCTCAGCTCGAAGAAGCGCGTGCGCGGCCTCGGCCTGGGCTGGACCTGGGAGCGGCGCGACGACGTGCTGGGCGGCGGCTACTGGGCCAGCTCGGGCACGCTGTACCACGGCTCGCTGTCCATCCGCGATCCGCAGAGCCTGGCGGACGACCAGGCCTTCGGCGGGCGGCGCACCGAAGGCGGCTTCAGCAAGGCCAGCTTTCAGCTGTCGCGCCTGCAGGCCATCGTGCCGCGGCATTCGCTGTACCTGTCGATCGGCGGGCAGTGGGCCAGCAAGAACCTGGACGCGTCCGAAAAGCTCGCGCTCGGCGGCGCGCGCGCGGTGCGCGCCTACCCGTCGGGCGAGCTGCTGGCCGACCAGGGGCTGATCGGCACGGTCGAATGGCGCTGGTCGGTGAACGAAGAGCTCACGCCCTTCGTGTTCTACGACGCGGCGCGCGGCAAGCTGGCGCGCCGGCCCTCGCCGTTCGACGGCGAGAACGCGCGCAGCCTGCGTGGCTACGGCGTTGGCGTGAGCTGGTCGCGCCCCGGCAATTTCTCGATCAACGCCACCCTGGCCTGGCGCGACGGCACACCGCGCGCGCAGACCGACGGCGGCGGCGGTGGCAGCGGCCCGCGGCTGTATGTCCAGCTCCAAAAGGCGTTCTGACCATGAAGCCACGCACACTCCAAGTCCGCAATCCGATGCGGCACTCGATGCCCCACGCGACGCCACATGCAACGCGCCTCCCGCTGCGCCCGCTCGCGTTGTCGCTCATCTGCATGGGCATGGGCATGGCGCCCGCGCTGGCGCAGACAGTGCTGCCGAGCTTTCAGCCGGGGCGCTTCGTCACGCAGGGCGGCGTCGCGGTGGGCACCACCACCACGGCCACCGCCGCCGGCGGGCAGGCGCTGGGCATCTCGCAGAGCACGCTGCGCGCCATCATCGACTGGAACAGTTTCTCCATCGGCGCGAAGGACGCGGTCAACATCCAGCAGAGCATGGGCGCGGCGAGCATCCTGCTCAACCGCGTGACCGGCAGCGAGCTGTCGACCATCGCCGGCCAGATCAACGCCAACGGCCGCGTGTTTCTCATCAACCCGAACGGCGTGCTGTTCGGCGCGGGCGCGAGCGTCAACGTCGGCGGCCTGCTGGCCTCGACGCTGGCCATGAGCACCAGCGACGCGAGCTTTCTGGAAGGCACGAAGAGCTTCACCTTCGAGCGGCTCGACGCCAATGCCAAGACCGTGTCCAACCTCGGCGACATCCGCGCCACGGGCGGCCCGGTGGTGCTGATGGGCGCCGGTGTCAGCAACGCCGGCAGCATCACGGCGGACGGCCAGACGGTGGCGCTGGCGTCGGGGCGCAAGATCACGCTCGACCTGGCGGGTGACGGCCTCACCAACCTCACCATCACGCCGGACTCGATGGCCACCAAGGCCTCTGTCGCCAACAGCGGCACGCTGCAGGCCGACGGTGGCCGGGTGGTGCTGGTGGGCCAGTCGACCACGGTCGGCGACCTGGTGGTGAACCAGACCGGCATGGTGCGCGCGCGTTCGATGGGTGTGAAGAACGGCGAGATCGTGCTGGGCGCGGGCAGCGACAACGAAGTGCGCGCGGGCGGCACGCTGGACGCCACGTCGAGCGGCACCGTGGCGGGCGGAAAGATCGACGTGTCGGGTGGCCGCGTGCGCGTGGAAGACGCCACGCTGGACGCCAGTGGCCAGGCCGGCGGCGGCACGGTGCGGCTCGCTGCGCTCACGGGCATGGCGGTGGCGCCCAGTGCCACGCTGCGCGCCGACGGCCTGGCCGGCAATGCGGCGGGCGGCGAAATTCGCATCGAGGCGGCCAGCTACGCGGCATTGCCGGGCACCGGCAGCGAAGCACCGCCGGCCACCGTGCTGGGGCTGCATCTGTCGGGCGAACTCTCGGCGCGTGGCGCGGGGTCGGGCGCGGGCGGCAAGATTTTCACCAGCGCCAACGCCATCGAGGTCGGTGACGATCTCGCGGTGTCGGCCGCGGGCGGCGGCAGCGGCGCCACCAACGGGCAGTGGACGCTGCAGTCCGACAAGCAGATCGTCGTGACATCGAAGGCGCCGGCTTACGACCCGGGCAGCTACTTCAACGCGGGCGGCACGGCCTCCAGCCAGGTCAGCGCACAGGCCCTGGGCCATGCGCTCGGCCGGTCGACCGATGTGGTGCTGTCGAGCAATGCGCGCAATGCCGAAGGCGGGCAGGAGGCGCTGGGCGTGGTGTTCGACACCGCCACCCAGCTGGTGAAGAGCCAGGGCGGCAATGCCTCGCTGCGCGTGGATTCGGCCACCGGCATTTCGATGATGGCGGGCTCCGCCATCCAGTCGAAGACCGGCGCGCTGAACGTCGACTTCAACGCCGACGCGTTCGGCGCGGCCTTGCCCGCCGGCGACGCGCCGATTGCCGCCGCCTTCGCCGCACCGCTGGCGCCCATCATGCTGACGGACGCCACCATCGAGACCAACGGCGGCAATGTGCGCTTCTACGGCCAGAGCGATGCGCTCAACGGCCGCGCCGTCGGCTACATCGACAACGACTACAGCGGCGTGCCTTTCGACAGCGCCGGCGTGCAGGTGAGCGGCGGGCGCATCTCCACCTGCGCCGTGGGCGCCACCAGCTGCACGCAGGGCGGCAGCATCAGCCTGCGCGGCCAGGGCGGCACGCTGCTGTCGAGCTCCACGCTGTCGGGCAGCACCGGCGTGCTGCTGGCAAGCACAGAAATTCTCAGCGGCAGCGGCGCCATCGCCATCGACGGCGCGGGCGGGCTCACCGGCAGCGGCGTGGACATCGGCCGCACCGCCTCCGAAGGCGGCCCCGGTGCACGCACGCGCATTGCATCGTCCAGCGGCGACATCGCGCTGACCGGCACCACGCGCGGATGGTCCGACGCCGACGCGGTGGCCCGGCTGTCCTCCAATGCGGCGGGGGCGGGCGTGCGGGTGAACGGCAGCGACATCGCCACCGGCGGCAACGTGCGCATCGACGGCAAGGGCGCCGACCTGGGCGCGCTGCTGAACAACGAGGAATTCGGCAAGCTCTCTGCGTCGTCCTCCGTCAACGCCTCGCATGGCGTGGTGGTGGGTGACGCCAGCATCGTGGCGGGGCTGGGGCGGCGCATCGACGTCGAGGGCACCGCCGGCAGCGCCGGCGTGGTGTACGACTTCAACGGCGCACCGCTGCCGCCTGCGGCCGGCCTCGACGAAGGCCTCACGCCCGCGGCGGTGTGGATCCGCGCCGGCGGCGCGGGCCAGGGCTTGCGCGTGGAAGGCGGCCAGCTCACGGTGAACGGCGGCACGGGCGACGTGCTGCTGCAGCGCGGTACGCAGGCCGACGCGCTCCTGAGCACCGCGAGCAACAGCGTGGCCGGCGGCGCCATCACCGTCACCGGCCGCAACATCTACGCCGGCGGGCTCGACGGCGAGGCCGGCACGCTGGCCGACGCGCGCGGCGCGGGCGCGGGTGGCGACGTGCGCCTGCAGGCCTCGGTGCGCGCGAGCGACGGCACGGGCGGCATGCTGGCACTGGCCGCGGGCCAGTCGGTGCTGGCCGACAGCGCCTCGGCCACCGGCAACGGCGGCAGCATCCGCCTGCTGGCGCAGGACAGCCTGCGTGCGCACGGCACGCTGTCGGTGCGCGGCGGCACGGCGGGCGGCAACGGCGGGTTCGTGGAGACCTCGGGCGGCAACGTCGACCTCACGGGCATCCGCGTGAACGCGGGCGCGGCGGCAGGCACCACGGGCAAGGCGGGCAGCTGGCTCGTCGACCCCTTCGCCGTGTCGATCATCAACGGCACGGGCGGCGGCACGTTGCCCACCAACCCCTTCGACGCGCTGGCCAATTCGATCGTGCAGGACGGCGACATCAACGCCGCGCTGAACGGCGGCTCCAGCGTGAAGATCACCACGGGCACCGGTGGCGTGGGCGCGGGCAGCATCACGATGGCCAACGACGTGCTCATCGACTACACGGCGGCCAACGGCGCGCTGAGCTTCGAGCTGGCCTCGGGCAACAGCATCCAGGCCAACGGCGTCGGCACCACCATTCGCTCGTCGGGCGCGGGCGGCCCGCTGAACGTGGTGTTCAACGCGGGCGTGAACCCCGACGGCACGCCCTCCGCCTCCACCGGCGCCATCACCTACAACGGCAGCATCGACACGCGCGGCGGCAGCGTCACCATGAACGCGCGCGGCAACGGCACGCCCACCAGCGGCTCCATCTTCATGAACGGCGCGCAGGTGCAGACCGGCGGCGGCGCCGTCACGCTGTTCAGCGGCCAGGCCGGCGCGCCCACCGGCTTCGTCACGCTCATCGATTCGCAGATCGACACGCGCGTGGGCCAGAGCGACGCGGGCGCGGGCGGCGCGGTGCAGATTGCGGGCGGCAACGTGACGCTGTCGGGCGTGCAGCTGGCCAGTTCCACCGGCGCCATCGACATCCGCGGCACCTCGGCGGACTGGAACAGCGGCGTGGTCATCACCAACGGCCGCGGGCCGTCGGCGCTGTCGACCACCAGCGGCAACATCACCGTGCAGGGCGTGGCGCGGCGGCAGGCGTCGTCGACCTTTGCCGGCTCGCACGGCGTGCTGGTGGGCGGCGGCAGCGCCATCACCACGGGCAGCGGCAGCATTGCGCTGCGCGGCTACAACTTCAACGACGATGCCACCGCGCCGGCCGTCAATGGCGACAGCGGCGTGCGGCTGGAGAACGGCGCGCAGGTGGTCACCACCGGCGGCGGCAACATCGAGATCACCGGGCGCTCGCTCAACGGCGGCACCGGCGTGGCCATCGAGGCCGGCGGCTCGCCCACTGCGCCGGGCGCGCCGCCGGTGGTGCAGGGCAGCGGCAACGTGGTGCTGCGCGCGCTGAACGACGGCAGCACCGACGCGCTGGTGATCGGCGCACCGGTGAGCGCGGCCGGTGCCATCGACCTGCGGCCCGGCGGCATGAACGACAGCTTTGCGGTGTTCGACGCCACCACCACGCCCATCGTGCTGGGCGGCGCGGGCACGGGAGGCTTTTCGGTGTCGGGCGCGGAGTTTGCGCGGCTCACCGCGCCCACCATCGTGGCGGGCAGCAACACGCAGGCGGCAGACATCACCGTGGCCGGCGCGCTCACCACGCCGGGCGCGCTGACGCTGCAGAACGACGCGGGCGGCAACATCGCCGTGAACGGGCCCGTCAACGCCACGCAGGTCGGGCTGCTGTCCGCCGGCAACATCACGCAATCGGCGGCGGGCAGCATCACCGCCACCAACCTGCTCGCGCGCTCGCTCAAGGGCTCGGTCGATTTGCGCAATGCCGCGAACAACGTGGCCACCTTGAGCGGCAGTGCCGCGGGCAGCTTCGGCTACGTGGACGCCGATGCGCTCACGCTGGGCGCGCTGAGCGTCACCGGCTTCGACGCGGCCAGCAACCAGGCCGCGGTGACCGGCGTCGGCTCGATGGCGGCCGACACCGTGTTCGTGCGCACGCTCGCCAACGACCTGACGCTGGCCACCGGCGTCAACAGCGGCAGCGGCACCGACCTGGTGGCGGCGGCGCGCTTTCAGAACCCCGGCGGCTTCGGCATCGGCGGGGGCGCCTGGCGCATCTGGGCCGACACCTGGGTGGGCGAAACGCGCGGCGGTCTGGCCGGCACCGGCACCTTGCCCAACCTGTACCACTGCGCCTACCTGGGCCTGTGCACGGTGACCGTGCCCACCGGCGGCAACCACTTCATCTACGCGCAGCAGCCCACCGCCACCGTGACCATCGACAACGCCGCGCGGCCCCAGGGCGCGCCCAACCCGTTCTTCACGTACAGCGTGAGCGGGCTGATTCTTGGCGACACCAGCGTGAGCTTCAGCGGCACGCCAGGCACCGGCGCCAACGCCGGCAGCCCGCCGGGCCACTACCCGATCGACGGTGCCTTCGCCTCGGCCGCCGGCTATGCGGTGAAGGTGGTGCCGGGCGACCTGCGTGTGGATGCGGCGCCGGCCTTCGTGTTCGTGCGGCCGGTGTTGCCTTCGGTGGACGTGGTGCGCGAGCTGCCCTCCACCTACCTCTACGACCGCAACATCGGCCAGGCGCCGATCTGCCTGGCCACCGGTCCCCTGGACGGCGACCGCGCATCACAGTCGGGCGACGTGCTGGCGCGCGAATGGTCGCGCGTGCGCTCGCGGCCCAACCTGCTGAGCTGCGTCAACACCGAGCGGCGCAACGGCTGCGCCGACTTCTGAGTGGGTGGCCTCACTGCGCCGGGCGCGCCGTGATGACGAAGAGCTGCGCCATCAGGTCGGCCAGCAGCCGCAGTTGCGGGTCTGGCGTGAGCGGCGCATGGCGGTAGGCGGCCACGTGGTCGTCAAGCCCGTCGATCGGGCCGGCGAAGAACAGGCGCCGCAGCGCGCCGCCCAGCGCATCGTTTTCCGCGCTGCGCGGGCGGTCGTCGATGGTGCTGTGGGCATGGCTGTCGAGCGCGGGCGTGGCCAGGAACGGCGCAAGCACGGCGGCGCGCATGCGCCCGGCGTGCAGCAGCGCATGCAGCGTGGTGTCGAAGGGCTGCGCCGGGCCTGCGGCCAGTGCCTCGCGCAGCAATGGCGGCAGCGTGCGCAGGCCTTTCGGCGTGACGAGGTAGGCCACGGCACCCCAGTTGTAGAGCCCGCGGGCGTCGAGGATCTCGATGCCGTCGATGGCATCGCGCGGCGCGCCCGCGTCGCGCGGCAGGTGCTTGCGCAGGCTCTGCCAGAGCATCAACAAGCTGGGCGCCGAGGTGTCGGGCAGGCATTCGAGAAACACCAGGTCGAAGCCTTCGAGCTGCGCCAGCGCCTCGGGCTGGCGCAGCAGCGACGGCAGCGCGCGGCTCAGCAGGGCGTCGTCTTCGAGCACCAAGAAAAAGGCACTGGGCGGTGCGCTTTCGATGGCGCGGGTGTGCGAGACGAAGCAGGCGTGCTCGCGCGGGCTGATCGGGGCGTCGGGAAGCGCGGCGGATGCCGGCAGCCCGCGCGTGCCGGTCGCCTCCAGGCGCGCGATACCCGGCAGGCCGAGCGCGAGCAGTTGCGCCTGCATCGCGTCGCGTCGCGCGGTGCTGCCTTGCAGATTGATGAAGCAACCGTTCATGATGGCGTGATGACCCGTGTCTGTGAGGCATTCTCGCGCGGCCTGCGCGCGCCCGGTGGCGTTTTGCGGCGGGGCGCGGCATGACGCCGGCGGAAGCAGCGCGGCCCTGGCTGAGCGTGGTGCTGCCGTTCTATCGCAAGCTGGCGGAGTTCGAACGCGTCGTCGGCCTCAACGCGCCGTTCTGGTCGCGCCCCGGCATCGAGGTGGTGATTGCGCTCGACGACCACGCCGAGGAGGCCGCCCTGCAGCAGCTGCTCGCGCGCTTCGACGCGGTGCGCTGGACGCTGCTGGTCAACGACCGCGCGCATGCGTGGCGCCCGCCGAGCTGCGCCATCAACGCGGGCGTGCGCCACAGCACGGGGCGCTTCGTGCTCGTGCATTCGCCCGAATCGGCCTACGTGGGCGACGCACCTGCCATGGCGCTGCACACCGCGATGCACCACGCGCGCGGCGTGGCGGTGGGGCGCGTCGGCTTTGCGCGCTTCGACGCGCTGGGCGCGGGGGAAGGGGAAGGGGAAGGGGACGGTGCCTCTCTGGCCGACCTGTTCGCGCAGGCCGTGCCCGACGCGCTGTACCTGCGCACCTTCTACGGCTCGCTGTGCTGCGCGCGCGAGGCCTTCGACGCGGTCGGCGGCTATGACGAATCGCTGGCGCGGTGGGGTGGCGACGACGATGACTTTCGCGTGCGCCTGGAAATGGCCGGCTGGCAACTGCAAGCCTGCGCGGACCTGAAGCTGCTGCACCTGTCCTTCGAGGCGCGCGACGGTGCAGAGCAGTTCGATGCGGACAACGACTGGGCGCGGTGCACGCCGAGCGTGGCGCGTGCGAACGACGATGGCACCGGCCAGGGCAATGAATGGGGTCGCGACTTTGCGCGCGTCGCCCGCAAGGATGCTGAGGCGCCGTCGCGCGAGACCGATGTTGCACCGCCCTGGCTGTGCCCCGTGCCCGTGCCCGCGATTGCCATCGGCTCGCGCCGGCAGTGTGAGATCTGCGCGCGCATGGTCCACCACGAACCCGCGCCGCCCTTCCATTGCCCGCATTGCAGCCCGCCCGCGCCGCAGCGCCTGACCGCGCGGCCGCGCATCGTCTGCGTGATGCAGCTGCACAACGAGGCACGGCTGCTCGAAGGCTGCCTGGCGCACCTGCGCGACCACGTCGACGGCTTCGTGCTGCTGGACGACGGATCGCGCGACGACACCGCGCACATCGCGCGGCGCGAGCCGAAGCTGCTCGAGCTGCTGCGCAACCCGCCGCGCCGGCCGCATGCGTGGAACGAGCGCGAGAACCGCCGCCGCCTGCTGGCCTGCGCACGCGCGCACGGCGCCGGCTGGGTGCTGGTGTGCGACGCGGACGAGCGCTACGAGACGCTCTTTCTTTCGCACCTGCAGGCCATCGTCGATTCGCTGCCGGAGGCGCAGCTCTCTTGCCTCACGCTGTCGGTGCAGGAGCTCTGGGACGCGCCCGACCGCTTCCGCGTCGACGGGCCCTGGGGGCGCAAGCAGCGCACCTGCCTGTTCCGTTTGCCGCAGGACATCGGCTTTGACGAGGCGCCCGCGCTGCATGGCCCGTGGTACCCCGACATCGTGGCGCGCCACGGCGTGATGTACCGCAGCCGCTACCGGCTGTACCACCTGAAGATGGTGCGACCCGAGGACCGCACGGCGCGCCGCGACCTGTACCGCCGCCTCGACCCCGAAGGCCGCTACCAGGCCATGGGCTACGACTACCTGGCCGAAGAAGGGCCGGCGCTGCGGCTCGCCACGGTGGCGCGAGAGCGCGGCTACGACCTGTCGAGCCTGCCGCGCGACCTGGCGGCGCTGCTTCAGGACGGCGGGCCCGCGCTGGCCGCCAGCGAACGCAGAAAGTCGCCGCGGTAGGTGCGCGTGCCGGTGTGCGTGAGGCAGGAGCGTGTGTCGACGAACACCTGCCCGCCCAGCGACTGCCAGCGCCGGCAGAAGGCGAAGTCCTCGCTGAGGTAGCGCCCGTTGCCGGGCTCGGCCCACACGTCGAAGAAGCGGTGGTGCGGCAGCGCCGCGGCGGTGGCGTCGTCCATGCGGTCGGGCGTGTAGCGCAGCTCCGGCATGGCCTGCGCGAGTTGCGTGAACACGCTGCGCGCGATCAGCATGAAACCGGTGGGCGCGTCGAGCACCTCGGCAAAGCCGTCGGCGTCGGCGCGGCGTGCCACCTCGGGATCGGCCAGGTTCACCGGAAAGACCGCATGGCGTGCCTCGAAGTCTTCGCGCGTGCTGCCCGCGGGCAGCGCCTGCGCCAAGCCTTCGCGCGGCCAGCCGTCGCTCTTGTGCGGGTACACGCCGGCCACCACGTCGCGCCCCGCCAGCAGCAGCCGCAGCGCGGCGTCGGGCTCGAAGCCGATGTCGGCGTCGATCCAGAACAGATGCGTCCAGCGCGTGTCCGCCATGAACTCCGCCACCAGCCGGTTGCGCGCACGCGGAATGAGGCTGTCGCCATCGAGAAAGCGCGTCTGCATTGCAAAGCCGTGCCGCCACGCGAGGTTGACCAGCCCGAGCAGGCTGAGCACGTAGTCGCTGGTGAGCTGGCCGGTGTAGCTGGGCGTGGCGATGAAGGGGCGGATGTCTTTCAGGGCAGAGAGGTCGAGCATGGGCGGGTGTCCTCGTGGCGGTCTGCATGGGGTGGTACGCGGCAACGCTGAGCACCTTAGCACCCAGGCCGCGCGTGCGGCGGTTCGGCATGACCGCGTTGTGCCCTGCGGCGTGGCGGAGCTGATTTGCTTCGGCGAATGCCGCAGCCTTGATGTCGTTGGTAGATGCCAACGAGTCGCCGATCGCGTTCAGTCGCATGCAAATGAACACATTCAATTTTCATTTGTTCGCGTCAATTAACTTATGAATGAGGTGCGCCAGGGAATCGTTCACGCATGGCTGGTATTTTTCAGCGCAAGGCATTTCATGGCGTAAGTCGCTGCTTGAGCAATCTCATAATTTTGCAAAACTTCGCTCGACTTGAGCGAAAAAAAATATGGGGAGCTCATGTCCATCTTCGACGGTGCGGTTACGCGCACGCTCACGATCCGTTCGCCCGCGATTCCCATGGTGCTTGGCCAGCCTGCGCTGGAGCCCGTTCGCTTGTCGGGCCGCGAGGGCATCAACAGCCTGTTCGAGTACGAGCTGCTGCTTAAGACCCCCGATGCACTCAACATCGGCGCAAGCGGTGCAGCCAATTTCGATCTCAACGCGTTCGTTGGCCGTGAGATCAGTTGCGCTATTGCTCTGGACGGCTCCGGTGCCTTCATGCCCGGTGCCACCGGTCAAAGCACCGACCGCATCGGCGCCGGCGTGCGCCACGTCAACGCCCTGATCACCGATGCCGTCATGTGGGGCGAAGAAGGCCGCCACATCCAGTACAAGCTCACGCTGCGCCCCTGGCTGCATCTGGCCACGCTCAGCACCGACTGCAAGGTCTTTCAGAACAAGACCGTGGTGGAGATCCTCGACGAGCTGCTGGCCGACTATGCCTTCCCCGTAGACAAGCGCCTGTTCGAGACCTACCCGGTACGCGAGTTTCAGACGCAATACAACGAGAGCGACTTTGCGTTCTTCGAGCGGCTGTGCCAGGAGTGGGGCATCAGCTACCACTTCGCGCATCAGGATGACAAGCACCGCTTGATCTTGAGTGACGCCATGGGCGCGTACCTGCCAACCGAAAGCGCCGCGTACCACGAGGTCGAATACCACGCACCGGGCTGGAAGATCGATGCCGAGTACATCAGCAGCTTCGTTCCCCGCAGCCATCTCACGAGCGGCCAGTACAGCACCCGTGACTACGACTACACGAGACCACGCGCCGACCTGAGCGTGGGTCGCAAAGACCCCCGGCCTACAGGGCTGGCCAATGGTGAGGTCTACCAATGGCACGACGGGCATGCAGGCAGCCACTACGCCCAGCCGCGCGCCGGCACCGCCGAGGCCAACGACCCCCACGACGAAGGCCGTCAACTGGCCCTGCTGCGCATGCAGGCCCTGCGCACCCACGGCGAGCGTGCCCAGGCGGGCGGCAATCTGCGCGGCATGGTGCCGGGATGCACCTTCAAGCTCGCGAAGCACCCCCGCGAGAGAGCCAACGCCGAATACCTGATCCTGGACACCCACTTCGTCGTCGAAGACGTCGCGCAAGACAGCCAGAACAAGGACGCGGTGCGCGACCGCCAGCAGCAGTGGCGCATTCATGTGAACTTCACCGCCCACCCGGTCAACGAGCCCTTGCGCCCATTGGCCACGCGCGCCAAGCCGCTGGCCGCTGGCCTGCAATCGGCGCTGGTGGTGGGCCCCGAGGGACAGAACGTCTGGACCGACGAGCTGGGCCGCATCAAGGTGCAGTTCCCCTGGGACCGCATCGGGCAAAAAAACCAGCACAGCAGTTGCTGGATTCGGGTCAGCTCGCCGTGGGCGGGCAACCAGTTGGGCGGCATCCATCTTCCGCGCATCGGCCAGGAGGTGACGATCGGCTTCTTCGGAGGCGACCCGGACCTGCCCGTGTGCATCGGGCGCGCGCACAACCAGACGAACCTGCCGCTCTGGAAATTGCCCGGGCAGAGCGCGCTGTCGGGTTTTAGAAGCCGGGAGCTCAACAAGGAAGGCGGCAACAGCGCGGCGGGTCGCTCGAATCACCTGACCTTCGATGACACCGAGGGGCAGATTCAGGCCCAGCTCAAGAGCGACCATCAGCACAGCCAGCTCTCGCTCGGGCACATCACGCGCATTGAAGACAACGCCGGGCGCAAGGACGCCAGAGGCGAGGGGTTCGAACTGCGCACCGATGGGCATGGCGCGATTCGAGCGAAGGAAGGTCTGCTCATTACCACCGAAGCGCGAGGCAACGCTGTCAAGCACGCCAAGGATCTGGGTGAGACGGTGACGCGGCTCACGCAGGCGCGCGAACAACACGAGAACCTCGCCGACGCCGCTCGGCAAGCCCGGGCACAAGACGCCGATGGCGACCAGAGCGATGTCGCCGCCATTCTGAAATCGCAGAACGAAAGCATCGCCGGAATCGCTCAAGGGGGAGGCCAACAAGACGGCTTCCCGGAGCTGAGCGCGCCGCATCTGGTGTTGGCGAGTCCTGCCGGCATCGAGACCAGCACGCCCGGCAGCACCCATGTGGCCAGCGGTGAGCACATCGCATTGACCAGCGCTGGGCATATCAGTTTGAGCGCAGGCGCCAGCCTGTTGGCAAGCGTGAAGGGCGCGATCCGGTTGTTTGCCTACAAGGCCGGCATGCGCCTTGTGGCCGCACAAGCCGACATCGACATTCAGGCGCTGGAAAAAAACCTAAAGCTGCTCGCCAAGCTGGACATCACCCTCACCGCCAACCGCATCGAGATCACCGCCAAGGAAGAGGTCATCGTCAACGGCGGAGGCAGCTTCACCCACTGGAAGGCGCAAGGCATCACGCATGGAACCAAGGGGGCATGGACCGAGCACGCGGCCATCCATTCGATGATTGGCCCGCGCAGCCTGCCCGTGTCCGATTTCAAGTTGCCCGAGGCAGTTTGCAAAGAATGCCTGCTCAAGGCATTGGCGGCCGCCTCGCCCATGGGGCGTCGCTGATGGAGCGGCTGTATCTGCAAGATGCCCTGCCGCGCGAAGCCATGCAATTCATCGTGGACTGGCATCGACGCATTACCTCCGAAGAACCCAGGGACACGGTATGGGCCGTTGTGGACGGCGCCATTCTTGGCTCGCAGGGGCTGGAAGATTTGCGAGCCGCCTATGGCGACCCCATTCGTGCGTTCGACAACACGGCGTTGGCGGACTATGAAGAGCTTGGTCTTTTGCTGTGGCCTTTGTCGCTTGTCATAAAAAAAGATTCGGCGGAAACGCTGCGCACAGTCTTGTCCGGGCGACCCGGCTTGAGCTTCGTGCACACCGACAACTCATTGGCACTTCTGACCCACACGTTGGCCTGGCTGAGCGGCGTTGTTGCCGAAGACGGATTGCCGCTGTACTTGCGCCTTGGTGACACCCGCGTGTTGCGCAGTTTTATCCGTAACCACTCCCCCGAGCAAAATTTGGTCATTCAGGGTGCGGTCAAGGAATGGGTGTGGTTCGACCGGGCGTCCGAGATGCGCGTCGCGGAATCGAAAAGCAGGTCTGCGTCCAGCATTCCGGCAGAGGACTGCCGCGTAGGCGATGCCCAGTATGCGGCCTTGCTTGCGGACGCTGCGGTCGACATGCTGCATGTGGAAGTGCGTCGCGCTATGCCGGACTCGCGCGACGCTCGCAATTCGGCCGAGCTGCATTTGTGGCTGGGCAAAGTCATCGAACGCGCCGAGGCATCGGGACTGACGCGATTGCCGGATCAGGTCGTCTTTACCGTGCTGGCTTTGGATGCGCCTGACGGCTTTGAAGCGCTGGAAGAGCTTGAACAAACCTGGCAAGACGTGCGCGAGGGAGGACTCCCCCTGGGCAAGCGCATCGGGTATTGGGGCGACGTCGAGTGGGGCGCGATAGAGCGTCTCCGGCGCAGCGTGGCCAATCGTCAAGCCCAGGAACGCGCTGCCCTCATCCTGAAAAGAATGGGCCTATGACGCCTCGCCACAGGACCCTGGGTCAGTTGCTTGCGAAGTGGCTGCTGCGAGCGGTAGTGACTGCCTTGGTATTGGCAGGGGCGAGTGGCTGCGAGCCCAAGCCCCCAGAGCCCATGATCGTGGGCATCACGGGCTACAACTTCACGAGTGAAGGGGTGCAGGACTACTACGTGAATGGTCAGCGTGGTTCGAATCTCCCGCCCTATGGAGGGGGAGGATCGTTATCTTGCTGTGTTTCGTTGCCCGCCCAATGGAGTCCTGACCTCACTGTCACAGTTGAATGGACGATGGGTCGATGGACGACACCGTACGAGACGCGAAAGCACCTGACCGTGCAACAGCAGATCGATTGCTGCTCTGCAGAGCGCACCCTGCGCAAGACTGTGCCTATCGAGCGCTATGGCAAAGAGGGAGGGCGACTGCAAGTCTTCTTCCTGCCGAACGACGAACTTCAGGTGTGGGTCTACGGCGCTGGACCGCAGAATCCCGGCCATCCATCGCAGCGGGGCTATCCGGAAAAACCGGAAACCAAGAGCTAAGAACATAACCAGGGAGAGTCCAGCAATGTCAGTCCAACTATTTGCGAGGTGGCTGCTGCGAGCAGTAGCGACTGCCTTGATATTGGCAGGGGCGAGTGGCTGCGAGCCCAAGCCGCCGGCACCCATTGTCGCGGGTATCACGGGCTACAACTTCACGAGTGAAGGGGTGCAGGGGTACAGCGTGAATGACCACGGTGGCTCCAACCTTCCGCCCTACGGCGGAGGCGGCTCCGTGTCGTGCTGTGTGTCGCTTCCTCCTGAGTGGAGTCCTGAACTGACGGTCAGCGTCAACTGGACGATCGGCCACTACACGGAGCCATGGGCGAAGAGAAAAAACATGACTCTGGCAGAGGAAACCCAGTGCTGCTGGAAAGAACGAGCGCTCCGTAAAACTGTCCCTGTTGAGCGCTATGGCAAAGAGGGAGGGCGACTGCAAGTGTTCTTCCTGCCGAATGACGAACTTCAGGTGTGGGTCTATGGCGCTGGCCCGCAGAACCCTAACCACCCATCACACCGGGGCTATCCTGAGAGACCAGCAGCCGCGCAGTAAGAACACAACCAGAGAGCAGCAAGAAATGTCAGTTCAACCTATGCCACCCGCCCTACCGGGCGACCGCCGTTTAAGTCTTAAAGAGCAGGTGCAACGTGCTGTGGCTACAAGTTGCGTCGAGCGCGGTGATAAGACTGCGCTTTGTGCATCGATGATCCATGTCGGAATTTTCTTTGATGGCACAAATAACAATAAAAAACGTGATCAATTGGAGGTGCTGAAGAAAGACCCGGAAGCTTTCAGCAAGTGCAGCCATAGCAATGTGGTCGTGTTGCACGACGCTTTCAGAGATGAACCGAAGAATGGCTACTATCGAATCTACGTACCGGGTGTGGGCACACCCTTCGATGAGATCGGAGAGAAAACAGAAACGCCTGACGGCAAGGCAAAGGCTACGGGCGGTGACGCGCGGATCAATTGGGCAATGATCCAACTGCTCAATGCGATGCATCGAGCCATCCATGATGATGAGTTACTCGTAAGTGACTCCGAGGCTGGACGGCTCGCAACCAAGCAGCCACTGCATGCCGACGGAAGCACCGGCCCCAACATGCCCGGCAAACGTGTGTACTTCGTCGGCCGCGCGACCGGGCTGGACGCCGAGCCCGGTGGCAAGCTCGGGGAACTGAAAAAGGCCTTGCAAAGCAAGCCTCCGAAGAAGCTAGCGCAAGTCAATCTCTCGGTGTTTGGTTTCTCACGAGGTGCGGCGCAGGCGCGCGCGTTCTGCCACTTCTTGCACCATCTGCTTCTCAAAGAAAAGAACGGCGGCTACACGCTGGCGGATGTGCCGTTTCGCATCCAGTTCCTCGGGCTGTTCGACTCTGTGGCCTCTGTAGGCTTGGCAGACAGTTCGCCCTTCTGGCGAGGGCTTGGCGGGTGGGCCAACGGCACACTGGACATCGTGCCCAGCGTGGAGCGCACGGTGCATTTGTGCGCTGCGCATGAAATTCGCATCAACTTTCCGCTATCGACGGGCCGCCAGCGTGACAACAACTACCCGCCCAACTGCGTCGAGAAGGTGTACCCGGGCGCTCACTCGAATGTCGGCGGCGGCTACGACCCAGGTTGTCAGGGCAAGGCTATGGACGCGCGTGCCAAGCTGCTTTCTCAGATGCCGTTGCTCGACATGTACCACGAGGCTCGTCTCAGCGCTGTACCGCTGTTGAGTACTGTCGAGTTGCTCAAGATAGACGGCGGAAAAAATACCGTCTCGGATCTTGAGATTGACAAGGAAAGCATCGTTCTGTTCAACGCCTACCGCGAATGGTCTGCCCGCAGCGGTGTGGGCGGCAGTGTCGAGGCAGCACAGCACGGCCACATGCAACTGTATTGGCGTTGGCGGCTGATGCACATGAACAACGTGCCCAAGCTCCCCAGTTATCAGCGTGCCTCCGAACAAGACCGCATCGACATGCGCGAAAGCGACGCCGACTTTGCGTCTGACGTGGCTGCGGCACTCTGGCAAAAAAGAACAGAAGCCGATCTCGCGCGGACGGAGCCGTTGTCTGCAGGGATCTCTGCGCTTTCCACGGCGCAGAAAGACTTCTTGCGCATTCACCAGGAGTTTTCCGTGAACGCTCCTGCGAGCAGATTGCCGACGGCCGCCGATCGTTTCTTCGACGAGTTGGTGCATGACTCGCATGCATCCTTCTACATGGTGGGACCGGTGACGGCCTTTGACCGCAAAGAGAAGATCGAGCAGATCAGGAAAAAGGTCGAGAACACCCGGCATCACATCGCATGGTTGATGCAAACGAACGCGTGGCTCTCCATGCCCCTTGCCAATGGCGGCCAACCGCCGCCACCGATGGATGAAGCGCGATCGCTTTCTGAGCTGGAGCGACGCATATGGGAGTACCAGAAGACGCATCCGGGCGAACTCCCTCAACTCACCGATGCCGACCGCGAACAGTTGCTGGCGATGGAAGACATCGTGACCAGCGGGGCCGTGCGCCTTGTGACCAACAAGACGCGCCGAGAACTCGGCGGTCATGTGCGCTATCGGCGTGTGTTCGACAGAAGCTGACCTGCGCGGAGTTGAAAAGGATGGTGAGAAAGAAGGCAGAGCGCTGGCGCGACTGACGAGAGGTGATTGCTCTGGGCGTGCGTGATCGACCCGCTCAGCCTTGAGATGCTGCCCGCCCCTCACACCGCATGCGCATGCCGCCGCGTGGTCAGCAGCGCCCGCAGCTTGGCCGGCGCCACCGGCTTGGTCAGCAGCATCACGCCGCCGTGCCTCAGGCGTTGCAGCACCTCGGGCCCGGTGGCGCCCGACACCAGCACCGCGAGCGCGTCGGGCTGCAGGCGCTTGGCGGCGTCGATCACGTCCACGCCGTCGCCGTCGCCCGCCAGCTGCAGGTCGCACAGCACGGCGTCGAAGGCGATGTCGCCGGTGCCCATGCGGGCGATGGCCTCGGCGCCGGTGGTCACGCATTCGGCCTGGCAGCCCCATTGCTCCAGCAGCGTGCGGCTGCCGTCCAGAATGGCCGGGTCGTCGTCCACCACCAGGCAGCGCAGGCCCGCCAACGGCGCCACGGACAGCAGCGCCGACGCGTGCGGCGCCACGTCGGCGGCATCATCGGCCGCGTCTGCGATGTCGGCCTCATGCGACCCACGCAACGCGTGCGCCGCGGGCAGCGTGAAAGCGAAGGTGCTGCCGGCCTGCAGCGCCGAGCGCACGGTGATGCGCGTGCCCAGCAGCGCGGCAATGCGCGCGCAGATGGCCAGCCCCAGCCCGAAGCCGCGGCGGCGGTCGCGCTCGGTGTTGGCCACTTGGTAGAACTCCTCGAAGATGCGGCCCTGGTGGATGGGCGCGATGCCCACGCCGTTGTCGCGCACTTCGATGCGCACTTGCCCGGGGTCATGTGCCGCGTCATGCCCGGCGTCTTGCCCCAGGTCTTGCCCCGTGCGTTGCCCCGCGCCTTGCCCCGCGCCGAGTTCGGCCCGCTCCCCCGCCACACGCCGCGCCGCCACCAGCACCGTGCCCCCCGCGGGCGCATGGCGCAGCGCATTGGCCACCAGGTTGCCCACGATGCGCTGCAGCATGGCCGCGTCGGTGCGCACCGCCAGGCCGCGGTCGCTCCAGCGCAGCCGCACGCGGGCTTCCACCGCGGTGGCGGCGTGTTGCGCATCGAGTTGATCGAACAGCGCCGCAAGCGACACCCGGGTGATCGACGGTGTGAGCACCTGCGCGTCGAGCCGCGAAATCTCGAGCAGGTCGTCCAGCAGCACGCCCATGAACTCGGTGCTCTCCTGCAGCCGCAGCACGGCGGGGCGCTGCGTGGGCGAGGCGCCCGGCAGCAGGCCGTCGATGAACAGGCCCATGGCATGCAGCGGCTGGCGCAGGTCGTGGCTGGCCGCGGCCAGAAAGCGGGCGCGCGAGAGCGCGGCCTGTTCGGCCTCGGCCATGCGCTGCAGCGCCACGGCGGTGGCCGCGCGCACCTGTTCCTCGCTGATCTCGCGGTTGCTCTGCAGCCGCTCGGCCAGGCGGTCGATGTCGTGCGCCAGCACCGCCACCTCGTGCGTGCCGCGCACGCCGCCTTCGACCACGCCGCAGCGCACGTCGAAGCGCCCGGCCTCCAGCGCCGCCACGGTGCGCGACACGCGCCGCAGCGGCCGCGCCACGTTGCGCGCCATGTGGCGCACCGAGGCCCAGGCCGCCAGCAGCGCCACCAGCGCAATGCCCACGCCCGCGAACAGCGAGCGGCTGCGCTCGCGCGTATAGGCGGTGGTGTCGCGAAAGGTCTGCACCAGCCCGATGGGCGTGTCGCCCGCCGCGGTGGAGCCGGCAGGCGCGAAGGCGCTGGCGCGCGATGCTTCGCGCAGCGTGACGGGCGCGGTGAACATGCGCAGCTGCGCCAGCGACGCGGTCTTGGGCCCGGCCGTGACGTACACGCCCGCGCTGTTGCTGATTTCCACCCGCGCCACCTGGCCGCCGCGCAGCGCGGCATTGGCCACGTTCTGCAGCGCGGGCAGGTCGCCGGCGTACAGGCTCAGGTCGGACATGGCGGCCACCTGGCGCGCCACGGCCTGGCCTTCGGCGTCGAACGCGGCCTCCAGGGTCTGCAGCCGGCTGTGGGTGAACCAGCCGGTGAGCGCCAGCGCCACCGCGGCGCACGGCACCACGCCCAGGCGGAACAGGTCGTGCTGCAGGTTGCCGCGCACCACCAGCGTGTGGCTGCCGGCCACCGCCGCAGGTGCAGCGCCGTGCACCGCACCCTGCACGGAACCGTCCGGAGGCGGCACGCTGCTCATCGCGGGGCCGCGAGGCGCTCGGTCAGCTCCCGTTCCTCCGGCAGTCGCAGGCCGAGTCCGCGTGCCACGGTGGCGTTGACGCGCACGGTGGCGGGCGTGGCCGCTTCCACCAACGGCGCGTTGTTGTTGCTGTTGTTGCCGGCGCCGCCCGCGCTGGCCACCTTCTGGCCGAGCAGGCGCGCCTGATGCGCGAGTTGCGACGGCGTGGACACCGCCGCCGCCAGTCCGCCCGAGCGCACCAGCCCTTCGCTGGCGCCGAACACCGGCAGCCCCGCCCCCGCGCCGGCGCGCAGCACCGACAGCGTGGCCGCCTGGTTGTCGCCGATGAGGTCGGGCAGCACCATCAGCGCGTCGCTCAGCGGCACCACCTGGCGCAAGGCGCTGGCCAGCGAGGTGGCGTCGGGCGCGTACTCCACGCGCACGTCCCAGGCCGGGTTGGCGCCCTGCGCGGCGCGCTGCAGCTCGCGCACCAGCGGCTGCGATTCGGCCGTGGCAATGACGCCGATGCGGCGCTTCTGCGGCAGCACCGCGTTGATCAGCGCCAGCTGGTCGGCCATGGCCGGGTCGCGCAGCAGCACGCCCACGCGGCGGTCGGCGCGGCGCAGCGCGGGGCTGGCCGCCTTGAGGCTCTCGTACTCGAGCCGGCTGAGCATGGCCAGCACCAGCGGCTCCTGGCCCGGGCGCTCGACGGCGGCGCGCGCGGCGGCGGGGCCCACGGCCATGGTGAGGGGCGCGTCGGCGGCGGTGCGCAGGCTGCGCGTGCGCACGCCGGCGTTGGCCGAGTTTGCGGCGCGCTCGGTGTCGGTGGCTGCGCTGTCCGCGGCTTGCGGATCGGCCCCGCCCGGCGACAGCCGCACCAGGTCGAACTTGCCGTCGCTGCCCTGGTCGGCGCGCAGTTGCTGCACGAACTCCGAAGACGCCGCCGCGTCGTCGCCCATCAGCACCGTGAGGCTGCTGGCCGAGGCGGTGGCAGCGGCGCCGGCGGTGCTTGCGGCAAGCACGGCGAAGGCCGTCCGTGCAGACAGCGCGGCAAACGCCGCCAGCGCCGTGTGAACAGCAGTGCGCAACCTTTCGAAAAAGGGCAGGAGGACGGGTTTCACGGCAACGGGCATGGACTGCTTTCGCAGCAAGGGGCGATAGTCCAATGTAAGGACGGGCACCGCTTCGCGCGATAAGGCGGAGGGCTTATGTCAGCCCTCGCAAGGGCCTGCCTGCGTGACGGATTTCGCGCCGTGGCAGCCGCTCGGTCTATGTCCGACGCACTACCCAAGCACTTACCGCGGCCCCTTCAGGCCAACTGCGCCGCCGCCGCGCGCTGCGCCTGGATGGCCTGGCGCAGCACGCGCGGCGACACCGGCTTGTAGAGCACCGTGATGCCCGCGCTGGCCACCTCGCGCAGCCGGTCGGGCTTGGTCTCGCCCGTCACCAGCAGCCGCGCGGTGGCCGGGCCGATGCCGTGCGGGTGGCGCTCCAGCGCGGCGATCACGTCCAGGCCGTTGTCGCCGCCCTGCAGCAGCAGGTCGCTGATGACCACGTCGGGCGGCTGCTCCCAGGCGTCGGCCAGCGCCAGCGCCTCGGCGCGGGTCTGGGCGGCCAGCACCTCGGCGCCCCAGTTGGCGAGCACCACGCTCAGGCCCTCCAGGATGGTGCGCTCGTCGTCGATCACCAGAATGCGCACGTTGGCCAGGCTTTCTTCCTCCTCGATGGCGGCCACCGCCAGCGAGGCTGCCGGCGCCGGCAGCGCGGCCTGCGCGGAGCGCACCAGCACCCGCACGCAGGTGCCCTTGTTGAGCCGCGAGCTGAGCTCCACGCGCGTGTTCAGCAGGTCGGCCAGCCGCTGCACCGTGGCCAGGCCCAGGCCCATGCCGCGCGCGCCGCGCGCCGCCTGCCGCCCGGTGGGCTCCACCTGGTAGAACTCTTCGAACACGCGCGCCTGGTGCTGCCTGGCAATGCCCACGCCGGTGTCGAGCACGTCGATGCGCACGCCCTTGCCGCGCCTGCGCGCGCCGATCAGCACGCCGCCGTCGATGGTGTGGCGCAGCGAGTTGGACACCAGGTTGTTCAGGATGCGCGAGAGCATCACGTAGTCGCAGCGCACCCACAGCTCGGTCTTGCGCACCACCAGCCGCAGGCCCTGCTGCTCGGCCACCGGGCGAAAGTTGCGGCTGATTTCGTCGAACAGGCGGTCCAGCGGAAAGTCGATCCACTGCGGCTGCAGCACGCCCGCGTCAAGCTGCGACAGGTTCAGCAGCTCGGAGAACAGCCGGTCGAGCGAGTCGACGCATTCGCGGATGTGGCCGATGCGCTTGAGCTTCACCGGGTCGGTCTCGCCGTTGGCCAGGCCGTCGGAGAACAGCGTGAGCGCATGCAGCGGCTGGCGCAGGTCGTGGCTGGCGGCGGCCAGCAGGCGGGTCTTGGCCTGGCTGGCTACTTCCAGCTGCGCGTTCTTGCGCGCCAGTTCGGCCGTGGCCTCGTTGATGCGGCTTTGCAGCAGCCGGTGGCTTTCGGCGAGCGCGCGGGCGGCCTGGTTGAAGCCGTGCTGCAGATGGCGCACCTCCGACGTGCCTTCGATGGCCACGCTGGCGTCCTCCCCCGCGCCGAGCCGGTCGACCGCCTCGCCCAGCGCGCGGATCGGCTCGCTGATGCGCCGCGCCGCCCACCAGCCCGCCAGCCCCACCCCCAGCAGGCTGATGGCCAGCACCAGGCCCACGTTGAGCCACACCGAGCGCCGCGCCCCCTGCACGGCGGCCAGGCTCATCTCGACCATCACCTTGCCGTTGTGCCGCCCGTCTTCGCTCACGATGGGCACCACCACCTGCAGGCCCTTGCCGCGGGTCAGGTCGGTGGTTTCGGAGTTGGCGACGATCTCGCCGTCTTCGGTCCAGATCTGCACCTGCTGCACATGCGGCTGGTAGGTGCCCGACTGGGCGGTGCGCTGCAGCGCGCGGCGGTCCATGCGCGCCAGCGGGGCCTGCGCCACCGTGGCCACCTGCAGCGCCACCGTCTGCGCATTGGCGCGCATCAGCTCGGTGAGGTTGCCCAGGTGCTGGCGCGTGAGCACGCCGATGGCCACCAGCGTGGCCAGCGTGGCGGGCACCAGGGCCAGCAGGATCAGCTGCTGCGCGAAGGTGAGGCGGGCCAGCCCGCGCAGGACGCGGAAGTTCCAGTTCATGGGCGCATCGCGCACGGGGCCACCGCGTTCAGGGGCCCATCACGGAACTGTGAAGTCAGGAAAAACATCACCGATATTGTTAGCAATTGATATTTAATGGCGTCCGCGCCGCCCATGTTAGGCCCATCGATGCGCAACGGCTCTATGTCTTTCGGTTCAAGAATGCTGGCTCTCCTGCGTTGCTTTGTTTACCTTTCAGCCGCCGTTCGTGCCACGCTGCTGGCGCTGTGCATGGGCTTGCCGATGGGCGCCATGGCGCAGGGCATGCAGGGCAGCGCGCCGGACGCGCCCGTGCGCTTCGGCATCCTCCCGCTGGGCGGCGCCTTCGAGTCGCGCAGCGACTGGGACCCGCTGCTGGCCGAACTCAGCCGCGCCATCGCGCGCCCGGTGAGCGTGCTGTCGGTCAACTCGTACGAGGCGCTGGAGCAGGCCATTCAGCGCGACGAGGTCGACATGGCCTTCCTGTCCGGAAAGATGGCGCTGGACGCCGTGACCCAGCGGCGCATGAAGGTGGTGGCCCAGGTGGTGCGCCACGACGGCCTGCCGGGCTACCGCGCGCTGCTGCTGGCGCGCAAGGCGCCGCCGCTGAACTCGCTGAAGGGCCTGCTGGCGCAGCCCGAGCGCTGGCGGCTGGCGCGCGGGGAGAAGCAGTCGGTGTCGGGCTTCATCGTGCCGCAGCTGCAGCTTTTCTTGCCCAATCACATCGCGATGGAGACGCGCTTTCACAGCGAGACCGTCGGCACCCACCAGGCCACCGCGCTGGCCGTGGCCAACAGCGAGGCCGACGTGGCCACCAACAACACCGCCGACTTCGAGCGCTTCAAGCTGCGCTTTCCGGCCGAGGCCGAGCGGCTGCAGGTGCTGTGGGAGTCGGAGCTGATTCCGCATGCGCAGATCGTGGTGCGCAGCGAGTACCCGCCCGAGCTGCGCAGGCGCGTGCAGGCCTTTCTCACCGGCTACGGCCGCGCCAAGGGCCCGCGCGGCGACGCCGAGCGCGTGGTGCTCAAGTCGCTGCACGACCTGGCCGGCTTCGTGGCCGCCGACAACGGCTCGCTGCAGCCCGCCGCGCGGCTGGCCTACCAGCTCGCGAAGCAGAACGCGATGACCGCGCAGTGGGTGAACGACGCGGCGCGCGAAGCCCGGCTGCAGCGCATCGAAAGCGGCTATGCCCAGCAGGTCAGCGTGCTGAAGGATGTGTCGCCGTGACGCCTGGCCGTCGCCTGGCCGCGGCGCTGCTGGCCTGTGCCGGCTGGCTGGCCGCGCCCTTGCCGGCGTCGGCGCAGGGCGTCGTTCAGTCGACGCCCCTTGTGGCGCCCGCCCCACCTGCCGCGCCCGCCCCACCCGCCGCGCCCGCCGCACCCCAGAAGGCCGCGCCGGTCTCGCTCGCCATGATCCGCTTCGGCGTGCTGCCGCTGGGCGGCACCGTCGAGTCGCGTGCGCTGTGGACGCCGCTCATGGCCGACATGAGCCGCGCGCTGGGCATTCCGGTGAGCGCCTATTCGGTGCCGTCGTACGAAGAGCTCGACCGCGCCATCGGCCGCGACGAGATCGACATGGCCTTCCTGTCGGCCAAGATGGCGCTCGACGCCGTGATGCAGCGGCGCATGAAGGTGGTGGCGCAGATTGCGCGGCATCCCGGCCTGCCCGAGCATCGCGCCGTGCTGCTGGTGCGCAAGGCCGGTCCGCTCAGCACGCTCGAAGACCTGCTCGCGCACCCCGAGAAGTGGCGCCTGGCGCGCGGCGACAGCCGCTCGGTCACCGGCTTCGTCGTGCCGCAGAGCCAGCTCTTTCTGCCGCGCAACATCGAGATGGAGACCCGCTTTCGCAGCGAGTTCGTCGGCACCCACCAGGCCACCGCGCTGGCCGTGGCCAACGGCGACGCCGACGTGGCCACCAACAACACCACCGACCTGGAGCGCTTTCGCCAGCAGTTTCCGGTGGAGGCCGAGCGGTTGCAGGTGATCTGGCAATCGGAGCCGCCGCCCGGCGCGCCGATGGTGGTGCGGCGCAACTACCCGCCCGAGTTCCAGGCCCGGCTGCAGAACTTTCTGACCGGCTACGGCAAGGCCAGGGGCGCGCGCGGCGACGCCGAGCGCGAGGTGCTGAAGAACCTGCGCGCGGCCTACGGCTACGTGGCCGTGGACGACAGCGCCCTGCTGCCCGAAGCCCGGCTGGAGCACCAGCTCGGCAGGCAGCGCGCCATGGCCGCGGCCTGGGTCAACGAGGCGGCGCGCGAGCAGCGGCTGCAGCGCATCGAGAAGACCTATGCGGAGCAGGTCGAGTTTCTGGGCGCGGGGCGATGACCGCGCGGGGGTGAGGCGCCGGCCGCCCTTTGTTCTTTCTCTGCTCTTTCTTCTCTACTCCCTTCGCCGTACCACCAATCCCCCGCCTAGGCCATTGGCTAGGCCTTAAGGCGGATTTGCCAGCCGTTCCCCGCGCCTGAAACTTCGTGTTTCTTTCTTCCCGGCACCCTTGCCGTTGACGGAGCGTGGATGAGCTGGCGAACAAAAGTGGTCTGGAGCGAGGGGATGCTGTTGCAGCCTCAGCACCTGCAGCAAAGCGAGCGTCATGGCGACCATGCGCGGCATGTGCTGTTGCGCTCCACCACCTCTTGTGCCTGGGGCTTTGCCGAGATCGAGATCGACACCGCCGCGCTCACGCTCGGCAAGCTGGCGCTGGTGCGCGCGGTCGGCATCTTCGGCGACGGCACGGTGTTCGACATGCCCGCGGTCGACCCCCTGCCAGAGCCCATCGACATTCCTTCTTCGATGCGCGACGAGGCCGTGGTGCTGGCGCTGCCGCTGCGCCGCGCCGGCGCACGCGAGGCCGATGCCGAGGAATATGAAGAGCTGGTGCGCCACCGCGTGCTCGAGTCCGACGTGCCCGACTCCAACACCGCCGGCGAGCGCACCGCCATGCTGCAGCTGGGCCAGCTCCACACGCGGCTGATGCGCGCCAGCGAAGCGACCGACGCCTGGACCACGCTGGGCGTGGCCCGCGTGACCGAGCGCCGCGTCGACAACCAGGTGCAGCTCGACCGCGCCATGCTGCCGCCGCTGCTCGACGTGGCCGGCCATGCGGTCATTCGCGCATGGCTGGACGAGTTGCTGGGCCTGCTGCGCCAGCGCGGCGATGCGCTGGCCGGGCGCATGACGCAGGGCGGCACCGGCGGCGTGGCCGAAATTGCCGACTTCATGCTGCTGCAGGCCGTCAACCGCAACGAGGCCGTGTTCGCGCACCTGGCGAAGAGCGCCATGCTGCATCCGCAGCATTTCTTCGAGCAGGCGCTGGGCCTGGCCGGCGACCTGTCGAGCTTCAGGGATTCGCGCCGCGTGGCGCGCTTCGGCCCCTATGTGCACGACGACCTGGCGCTGAGCTTTCGCCCGGTCATGGACGACCTGCGCCGCAGCCTGTCGATGGTGCTGGAGCAGTCGGCCATCCGCATCGACCTGCACGACCGCAAGCACGGCGTGCGCGTGGCGGTGGTCACCGACGTGGAGCTGCAGCGCAACGCCACCTTCGTGCTGGCCGTCAACGCGCACATGCCCAGCGAGGCGCTGCGCGCGCGCTTTCCCACGCAGGTGAAGATCGGCCCGGTGGAGCGCATCCGCGACCTGGTCAACCTGGCGCTGCCCGGCGTCACGCTGCTGCCGATGCCGGTGGCCCCGCGCCAGATTCCGTTCCACGCGGGCGCGAACTACTTCGAGCTCGAGACGCGCAACAGCGACCTGTGGCGGCAGCTGGAGCAGTCGGGGGGCATTGCGATGCACATCGCCGGCGACTTTCCTGGGTTGGACCTCGCGTTCTGGGCGATTCGGTCATGAAGCCGCAAGCCGACCCCACGCCGTTTGTGCACCCTACGCTGTTCGTGCACCCCAGCCCGTTCGCGCACCCCAGCCTGTGCGCGCACCCCTGCCCGTTCACCCTGAGCTTGTCGAAGGGCCGGCGTCTGATCGCGCAAGGCTTCGATCCTTCGACAGGCTCAGGACAGGCCAAGCTCAGCCCGAACGGTTGTTTTGGCGATTCGTTCATCAGGCGGCAAGCCAACCTCCGACCGTTCGCGCGTGCCATACCGTTCGCGCACCCCAGCCTGTGCGCGCATCCCAGCCCGTTCGCGCACCCCAGCCTGTGCGCGCACCCCAGCCCGTTCACCCTGAGCTTGTCGAAGGGCCGGCGCCTGATCGCGCAAGGCTTCGACAAGCTCAGCCCGAACGGTTGTCTGGACGATTCGTTCATCAAGCGGCAAGCCGACCTTCGACCGTTCGCGCGTGCCATACCGTTTGCGTGCCCCAGCCTGTTCGCGCACCCCAGCCCGTTCACCCTGAGCTTGTCGAAGGGTCGGCGCCTGATCGCGCAAGGCTTCGACAAGCTCAGCCCGAACGGTTGGGTCGCCCGAACGGTTGGGTCGCCCGAACGGTGGGGTCGCCCGAACGTCAGTGAGGTAACCCCATGAGCACACCTCCCGATCCCTTCGCCGCCTTCGAGTCGGAGCGCACGGTCATCAAGCCCAAGCCGCGCGCGCCGGGCGGCATGTCGGCCGCACCGCCGCCCACACCTTTCGCAGGCGGCATCGACCCCACGCCCGCCGCCGACGTCGGCGAGCTCGGCCTGCTCAACCCGCTGGTCTCCGCCGCCGGCAAGCTGCTGGTGCTCACCGCCAAGCTGCGCCACCTGGCGCAGCCGCCCAACGTGCCGGCCCTGCGCGCATCCACCGCGGAAGCGGTGAATCAGTTCGATGCCAGCGCGCGCCGCGCCGGTGTGGGCAACGAGTCGGTGCTGGCCGCGCGCTACGTGCTGTGCACCGCGCTCGACGAGGCCGTGGCCAACACCCCGTGGGGCGTGCAGGCCGGCTGGAACAAGCAGAGCCTGCTGGTGCAGTTCCACAACGAGACCTGGGGCGGCGAAAAGGTGTTTCAGCTGCTGGCCAAGCTCGCGCAGGACGTGCCCACGCACCGCCAGCTGCTGGAGCTGATCTACAGCGTGCTCGCGCTCGGCTTCGAAGGCCGCTACCGCGTGGTCGACAACGGCCGCGCGCAGCTCGACTCGGTGCGCCAGCGCCTGGCCGACCTCATCGCCAAAGACCGCCCCGCGGTGGAGCCCGAGCTGTCGCCGCACTGGCGCGGGCAGGGCGCGGGCACGGTGCGGCTGCGCGAGTCGCTGCCGCTGTGGGTGTTCGCGGCCGGCTTCGCGCTGCTGCTGGCGCTGGCCTGGTTCGGCCTGCGGCTCACGCTCAACTACCGCTCCGACACCACCTACGCCGCAGTGTCCAGCCTGCGCGCGCCCAACCTGCAGATTGCACCCCCGGCCCTGCCCGCGAAAACGCCGCGGCTGGCGCGCTTTCTGGAGCCCGAGATCAAGCAGGGCCTGGTCACGGTGACCGACGAGGCCGACCGCAGCGTGGTGCGGCTGCGCGGCGACTCGTTCTTCGGCTCCGGCAGCGCCGAGCCCATGGCGCAGTCGCTGCCCGTGCTGCGCCGCATCGGCCAGGCGCTGGCCGAGGTGAAGGGCGAGGTGCTCATCACCGGCCACTCCGACAACCAGCCGATTCGCTCGCTGCGCTATCCGTCCAACTGGCACCTGTCGGCCGCGCGCGCCGACGCGGTGAAGGGCGCGCTCACCGCGCTGGTCGACCCCGCGCGCATGCGCTCCGACGGCAAGGCCGACGCCGAGCCGGTGGCCGCCAACGACACGCCCGCCAACCGCGCGAAGAACCGCCGCGTCGACATCGTGCTGCTGAGCGAACCGGAGCGCGTTGCTGCCAGCACCGGAGCGACGAAATGATCAAGAAAATCTTCGGCTTCCTGTTCAGCCCGCTGCTGCTCACGCTGCTGGCGCTGCTCATCGTCGCGCTGCTGATCTGGTGGGTCGGCCCGCTGGTGAAGATCGGCGCGCTCGCGCCGCTCGAAAGCGAAATGGTGCGCGCCATCGTCATCGGTGTGATCGTGCTGGCCGTGCTGCTGCGCGCGCTGTACCGCCGCTGGCGCGCGCGCCGCGCCAGCCAGCACCTGACCGACGGGCTCATGAAGGCGCCCGCTGCAAAGACCGGTGCGCCGGTCAATGGAGAGCAGCAGATCCTGGACACCCGCTTCAGCGAAGCCGTCGCCACGCTCAAGCAGATGCGCCTGCACGCCGCGGGCAAGAAGCCGGGCTGGCGCGACTGGATGTCCATTTCGGGTGGCAGCTACCTGTACGACCTGCCGTGGTACGTTTTCATCGGCGCGCCGGGCGCGGGCAAGACCACCGCGCTGGTCAACTCCGGCCTGAGCTTTCCGCTGGCCGAGAAGTTCGGTGCCGGCGCCATTCGCGGCGTGGGCGGCACGCGCAACTGCGACTGGTGGTTCACCGACGAGGCCGTGCTCATCGACACCGCCGGGCGCTACACCACGCAAGACAGCCACCAGGCGGAAGACAAGAGCGCGTGGGAAGGCTTTCTGGGCCTGCTGAAAAAGGCGCGACCGCGCCGCCCGCTCAACGGCGTGTTCCTCACGGTGAGCGTGGCCGATCTGCTGAGCCAGGGCCCCGAGGCGCGCACGCAGCTCGCGGCATCGATCCGCGCGCGCCTGCTGGAGCTCGACGGCAAGCTCACCACGCGCCTGCCGGTGTACGTGCTGGTCACCAAGAGCGACTTGCTCTACGGCTTCACCGACTACTTCGACGACCTCGGCAAGGAGCAGCGCGCGCAGGTCTTCGGCTTCACGCTGCCGGCCGACGAGAACGTGCAGCTCGAGGAGAAGGGCCTGTCGGCCGCCTTCCACCGCGAGTTCGCGCTGCTGCACAACCGGGTGAACGACGGGCTCATTGCGCGCATGCAGCGCGAGACCGACGGCACGCGGCGCGCGGCCATCTTCGGTTTTCCGGCGCAGTTCGGCTCCATCGGTTCGCTGCTGTCCGACCTGCTCGACCAGGTGTTCACCGGCTCGCGCTTTGCGCAGCCGCCGTGGGTGCGCGGCGTGTACTTCACCAGCGGCACGCAGGAGGGCAGCCCCATCGACCGCGTGATGGGCAGCCTGGCGCGCAGCTTCGGCATCGAGCGCGCCATGCTCGCGCCGCAAAAGAGCAGCGGGCGCAGCTACTTTCTCACCGCGCTGCTGCGCGAGGTGGTGTTCCCGGAGCAGCGCCTGGCCGGCGCCGACGTGAAGCTGGAGCGCCGCCGCCACACGCTGCGCGTGATCGGCGTCACGGCCATGACGCTGCTCACCGTCGGCCTGCTGGCGGCCTGGGGCTACAGCACGCTGCAGAACATCAACTACCTGAAGTCGGTCGAGGCACGCGTCGAACCGGCCAGGCAGAACCTGGCGGCGCTGCCCGCGCGCGTGCAGAACCTGGTGGAGGTGGCGCCCGTGCTGCAGAGCCTGCGCGACATCTGGAAGACGCCCGACAACCGGCAGGGCGACGAGCCGCTGTCGATGACGCTGGGCCTTTACCAGGGCGACAAGCTCGACGCCGCGGCCATGCTCACGCACCAGCGCGCGCTCAACGATGCGTTCTTGCCGCAGATCGCCAAGCGCATCGAAGACCAGCTGCGCACCGCGCAGAAAGACAACCTCGAGTACACCTACGAGGCGCTCAAGAGCTACCTGATGCTCTACCAGCCCGAGCACTTCGACCCCGAGGCGCTGAAGGCCTGGATCACGCTCGACTGGGCGCGCAACCTCGACCGCGGCATTCCCGAAGACCAGCGCAAGGCATTGGAAGACCAGCTCGACGTGCTCATTGCGCAGGGCCCGCCGCGCTCGCCGCTCAAGATGGACGAGAACCTGGTGCGCAGCGTGCGCGCGGTGCTTGCCAGCTACCCGCTGGAGCAGCGCGTGTTCAGCCGCCTGAAGCGCCAGCGCGCCAGCAAGGACATTGCCGCCTTCAGCGTGGCCACCGCCACCGGCCCGTCGGGCCCGCTGGTGTTCGAGCGCATCAGCGGCAAGCCGCTGAGCGAAGGCGTGCCGGGCATGTTCACCTACGACGGTTACCACAAGCGTTTTCAGAACGAGGTGACGGTGCTCACCGGCCTGCTGGCCAACGAAGACCCGTGGGTGCTGGGCCAGGACCGCGGCGCCGCCGACCGCCTGCGCGACGTGGCCGCGCTGGGCGCGCTGACCGACCGGGTGCGCCGCCTGTACCTGGAGGAGTACGTCAAGCAGTGGGAGGCGCTGCTGGCCGACGTGCGGCTGGTGCGCGCCACCGGGCTGGAGAAGAACATCGAGACCGCGCGCATCCTCTCCGGCGTGGGCTCCCCGCTGGCCAGCTTTCTGCGCGCGGTGGTGAAAGAGACCACGCTGATCCCGCAGGGCGACACCGGCAAGGACGTGGTGAGCAAGGCCACCGAGACCGTGCGCAACACGCGCAAGGGCCTGGAAGACCTGTTCGGCGGCGACCCTGCCCGGCAGGTGGCGCCGGGCAAGCGCATCGAGAGCATCGTGGACGACCGCTTCGAGCCGCTGCGCCGCCTGGTCACCGCCGGCGCGCCCAACCAGCCCGCGCCCATCGACGACGCGCTCAAGCTCTTCAACGAGGTGTACGTGTACCTGAACGCGGTGGACACGGCCGTGAAGGGCCGCACCTCGCCGCCGCCGGGCGACGTGGCTGGCAAGCTCAAGTCCGACGCGGGCCGGCTGCCGGAGCCGGTGCGCTCGATGGTGGAGAACCTGAGCCAGTCGGGTGCAGCGCAGGCGCAGACCGCCGAGCGCGGCAACCTGAGCCAGGACCTGCGCCCCGTGGCCGAGTTCTGCGCGCGCGCCATCGCGGGCCGCTACCCCTTCGTGGGCAGCAGCAAGCGCGACGTGCTGCCCGAAGACTTCGGCCAGATGTTTGGCCCCGGCGGCCTGATGGACGACTTCTTCCAGAAGCGGCTGGCCGCGCTGGTCGACACCAGCACCAAGCCGTGGCGCTACAAGCCGGTGGCCGAGCGCGGCGCCGTCACCACGCAGGCGCTGGCGCAGTTCGAGCGGGCCGCGCGCATCAAGGACATCTTCTTCCGAGGCGGTGGCCGCGGGCCGTCGATGCGGCTGGACTTCAAGCCGGTGGAGATGGACGCGGGCATCACCCAGTTCATCCTGGACGTGGACGGCCAGCTCGTGAAGTACGCGCACGGCCCCGTGGTGCCGATGGCGGTGCAGTGGCCGGGGCCGAAGGGCAGCAACCAGGTGCGCATTCAGGTGAGCCCGCCGTCGGCCACCGGCAGCTCCGGCGCGGCGGTGGACGGGCCGTGGGCGCTGTTCCGCGCGCTGGACGACGGGCAACTGGAAGCGGGCGACGCGCCGGAGAAGTTCTTCATCACCTTCCAGGTGGGCGCGCGCAAGACGCGATTCGAAGTGACGACCAACAGCGTGCAGCACCCGATTCGGTTGCGCGAGCTGCGGGAGTTTTCTTGTCCGGAGGGGCTGTGACGCCGAGCGCTGCTTCTTCTCCCTCTGCCCTCTTCGTCTCGGCGGCATTGCCGGGATGGTTCGGCAAGTTGCCGGGCATGGGGGACTTCGCGCATCGGCGCCTGCCGGAAGGGTTTCGCGCGGTGTGGGACGCGTGGCTGCAGCGCGGGCTGGCACGGCTGCGCGATCGGCATGCGGATTGGATGGAGCGCTACCTGGAAGCGCCTGTGTGGTGCTTTGCGCTTGGGCCGCGGGTGGCGGGCGAGGGCGCTTGGATCGGGGTGCTGATGCCGTCGGTGGACGGGGTGGGGCGGTACTTTCCGTTCACGCTGGCGGTGGAGGTGCAAGGCTCCGATGGGGCGGTGCTGCTGCAAGGGGAGGCGCTGGGCGCAGCGCTGAGGTGGTGGGGGCGGGCCACGCAGGCTGCGTTGGAAGGGCTCGAGGGGGATCTCGATGCTTTGCGCTTCGAGGCTTTGCTGTCGAGGCTCTTCGGCGAGGCGGCCTGTGCGCCTGATGTGCCCGATGCGTCGGGCGGGTCGCTTGCCTTGCCCGAGGCGGGGGGCTCTCTTTGGCTTGGCGATCCCTCTGGCGCTGAGGGGATGCGGATGCCGGTCGATGGCTTGCCGGTCGATGGGCAGTTCGATGCGCTGTTCCTCGGCTTCGCGGAGGAGGGGTGAGATGAACTTCTTCTCTCTTCTTTCTTTTCGAGGCCGGGTCTCGCCCCGGCAGGCGACTCACTTTCTTTTGCTTTGCCAAAAGAAAGTAAGCAAAGAAAAGGCGACCCTGCTGTCTGCGTCCCTCCGCTTCGCTACGGGCAACCTGCGGTGCTCACGTTTCGCGGGGTCTCGCAGAACTCGCTTCGCTCAAACAGCTGCGAGCCCTGATCCGCGAAACGCTCCGCTCCTCGGCGCAGCCAGAAGGGCTTTGGGAACGGGAACCGAACGGACCATCGCTGCGCTCGGCCACCCTGCGGCTGCAGGCGCGCAGCGCCTGCAGCCCTTCGGGCCGAGCGCAGCGATGGCCCGTGTGGTTTCCACTCCCCTCTGGCTGCGCCGAGGAGCGGAGCGTTTCGCGGATCAGGGCCCACCCTTGTTTGAGCGAAGCGAGTTTGGGTGGGACCCCGCGAAACGTGAGCACCGCAGGTTGCCCCGTAGCGAAGCGCAGGGGTCGCAGACAGTGGGGTCGCCTTTCTTTTGCCTACGTTTCTTTGGCGAAGCAAAGAAAAGTAGGTCGCCTGCCGGGGCGAGACCCGGCCTCGGGAAGCAAGCTCATTGCAGCGTCAAAGAAGGAGCCAGTCGATGACCGACGCCTCTTCGGAAGACGACCGCACCCGCGTCGTGCCCAAGTCGCCGCAACCGCCGACTGCCACGGATGCGGCAGACACCTCCGCCACGGTCATCACAGCCGGCGCTGTCACCAGCCCGTCTGGCAACCGGCCAGTCACCGCAGCGCCGACTGCCAGCCACGACGCCGGCCTCCTCCCCGTCGGCAGCCGCCTCGCCGAATTCGAGGTGACCCGCGTCATCGGCCAGGGCGGCTTCGGCGTCGTCTACGAAGCCTGGGACCACACGCTCGAGCGCGTGGTCGCCATCAAGGAATACCTCCCCACCTCGCTCTCGACCCGGCAGCAGGACGGCACCGTGGCCCCGCTGTCGGAGCGCCACCGCGAAACCTTCGACCTGGGCATGCGCAGCTTCATCAACGAAGCCCGCCTGCTGGCCCAGTTCGACCATGCGTCGCTGCTGAAGGTCTACCGCTTCTGGCAGGAGAAGGGCACCACCTACATGGTCATGCCCTTCTACCGCGGCGACACGCTGCGCGAAGCGCTGGTCGCGATTCCCGCGGGCGTGGACGAAGGCTGGCTGCTGCGCATCATGGACGGCGTGACGCAGGCGCTGGCGGTGATGCACAGCGCCAACTGCTACCACCGCGACATCGCGCCCGACAACATCATCCTGCTCGAAGGCTCCGGCCGGCCGGTGGTGCTCGACTTCGGCGCCGCGCGCCGCGTGATCACCGACAAGACGCAGGCCATCACCGTCATCCTCAAGCCGGGCTACGCGCCCATCGAGCAGTACGCCGAAATGCCCGACATGTCGCAAGGCGCATGGACCGACGTGTACGCGCTCGCGGCCGTGATGCACGTGGCGGTGTGCGGCCGCGCGCCGCCGCCGTCGGTGGCGCGGCTGCTGTCCGACAGCTATGTGCCGCTGTCGGGCAACGACATCCTGCGCCAGCGCTACAGCCCGCGGTTGCTCGAAGCGATCGACGCGGGCCTGGGCGTGCGGCCCGAGCAGCGGCCGCAGTCGATGGGCGCGTTGCGCGAAGCGCTCGGCCTGGAGGAAGGTGGCGGCCACGGCACGGCATCCACGCCGCGCACGCAGCCGCCGCGCGCGGCAGGCTCCATGCAGGCCGATGCGGTGACCGTCATCGCAAGCGCGAACAAGGCGAGCAACAAGACACCAGCACCCGCGCCCGCCGCAAGCGGAGCAAAGCGCAACACGGCCGCCATCGCGCTCGCCTGCGTCGCCGTTCTTGCCGCCGTGGCAGGCGGCGGCTGGTGGTGGTCGCAGGGCCGCACGGGTGCGCAGCCCGGCACCGGCAACGCAAGCACGCCCGCGCCTCCCGTCACCGGCGCACCGTCCGCGCAGCCCGACACCAAGGTGGCCGAAGCCCCCGCCGCGCCACCACCGCCACCCCCGGCTCCGCCCCCTCCCGCGCCACGCACACCGGCCGAATCGCTGCAGTCCTTCGCCGCCGGCGCCACCCCGGGCTTCGACGTGACGGCCGCGCCCAAGAAGCCGGAAGTGACCATCGGCAAGGACCGCCTCGCCTTCGAAGTGCGCAGCAAGCGCGAGGGCTTCGTCTACGTCTTTCTGCTGTCCAGCGGCGGCGAGATGTTTCTGCTGTTTCCCAACCTGCTGGACAAGTACAACAAGATCACCGCCGGCGGCACGCTCTCGCTGCCGCGCGCTTCATGGCCGATGGACGCGGGCGGCCCGGCCGGCACCGACCAGTTCGCGGTGCTCGTCAGCGAGCACGAGCGCGACTTCAGCGCCGCGGGCGTGCAGAACGACGGCGTGTTTCCGGTGTTTCCGCTGCCGGTGCTGGCCTCGCTGGAGGCCACGCGCGGCAGCGGAGCGTCGCCGCTGCTGGGCAAGCCCGTGTGCGCGCCCGGCGCGCCTTGCAACGACGTCTACGGCGTCGCGAATTTCAAAATCATCGAGAAGTAATCGTCTGCACAGCGTCGGCCCGCGGGCCGCGACTTTTCGGACAAGGAGGCTTTCATGGCTCATTCAACAACGTCGACCCGGCCGCAAGGCTTCACCTTCACCCTCACCACCACGCTGCGCTGGGCCGCGGCCGCCGCGCTGGCGTCCCTGGCCGGGTGCGCCGTGCCGCCGCCCGCGGCCACCACGGTCAGCAGCACGGCACCCGAGGCCGCAACCCCGCGCCCGTCGGCTCCCGCCGGCGCCAGCGTGGCCGGCCAGGCGCGCACCTTCTCCACGCAGCTGGCCACCTACACGTCGGTCGGCTTCGACGCGGTGCCGGGCTGGTCGCGCGACGACTTCTCCGAAAGCTGGCCCGCCTTTCTCGGCAGCTGCAAGGTGCTCACCGGGCGCGGCGCCGAGTGGAAGGACGTGTGCGCCCGCGCGCTGAAGATCGACGGCAAGAGCACCAACGCCATCCGGGGCTTCTTCGAAAGCGAGTTCTCGGCCTACCAGATTCGCGACGACGACCGCCGGCCCGACGGTGTGGTCACCGGCTACTTCGAGCCCGAGATCGCGGGCGCGCGCCAGTACGGCGCGCCGTACATCTACCCGGTGTACGGCCAGCCCGAAGACATGCTGTTTGCCGACGCGCGCAAGCTGCCCGCGGGCAACGGCACGGTGGCCGCGCGCGTGGAAGGGCGCAACGTGCTGGTGCAGACCGGCCTGAGCACGCGCGACATGGGCGCACCGGGCCTCTATGCGCTCGACCTCTCGGGCATTGCGCGCGACACGCTCGACCGCAAGGTGCGCCTGCGGGTCGAGGGCAAGCAACTGCTGCCGTACTACACGCGCGAAGAAATCGAAACCAAGGGCGCGCCCAACGCCAAGGTGCTGGCCTTCGTGAGCAGCGCCACCGCGCTGTACGAGATGCAGATTCAGGGCTCGGGGCGCATCAAGCTGGCCAACGGCGAAATCCTGCGCGTGGCCTATGCCGAGCAGAACGGCCAGCCCTTCAGGCCCACGCTGGCGCAGGCCGCCAACGGCAAGCCGCGCAGCCCGGTGAAGGTGCGCGGCTCGTCCATCGAGCTGCAACTGGACGACGGCGATGACGACGATGCCGCTGCCGGTTCGGTCGACAGCGGCGCCATTCGCACGCGCGGCTTCACGCTGGCGCGGCCGGTGGCCAGCGGACCGGTGGTGGTGCCGGGGCGGCGCACGGCGGGTGGCGGCGGCGTGGTGATGGGCTCGGGCATCAAGGACCCGAGCTACGTGTTCTTCAAGGAAGCCGTGTCGCCGGTCGGCGGGCCGGTGGGGGCCTTCGGCGTGCCGCTGTCGGCGGGGCGCTCGATTGCGGTCGACCCGCGCAGCACGCCGCTGGGCTATCCGGTGTTCGTGTCGACGCGCACGCCCGGCAGCGGCGCGCCGATGCAGCGCCTCACCATCGCGCAGGACACCGGCGGCGCCATCCGCGGCGCGGTGCGGGCCGACTATTTCTTCGGCAACGGCCAGCAGGCGGCCACCAATGCGCGCCGCATGAAGGAGCGCGGCCAGCTGTGGATTCTTCTGCCGCGCGGCCTGGCCGTGGCGCAGGCGGCCGTGTCTTCCACCATTCGCACGCGCGGCGCCGCGGTGGGCGCCGACCTGCCGCAGTGCCTGGTGCCTTCCGAAGGCAGCTGCGTCGACGACTGACCCCTCGGGCGCCCGGACCCGAGACCTCAGACCCCAGACCCGAGACCCCAGGCCCTTCATGCAGGAAACGCTGTCGTCCGCGCAAAGCACCGAGCTGGTCCGCCTCTGGCGGCAACGCCAGACGCTGTCCCCGCACGACATGGGCACCATGTACCGCATCGTGGGCGACGCCCTGGTGGCCTGCAATCCGCCCGAGCTGCAGGTGCTGGGCGAGGGGCGCCAGGAGCTGGTGGCGCAGTTCATCTATGTGAAGGTGCTGCGGCTGAACACCGACCCGGCCGACCCCGAAGAAGCGGACGCAGGGCCGGAGCGCGCGGGCCACAGCGCGCCTTCGACCGCGTTTGCGCTGTGCGCGTACTTTCGCCGCTACCTCATCGACTGCACGCGCGCCAGCGCCTTCCGCCGCAAGCTGTCGCTGGGCGACCAGGTGTCCGAGGCGCAGCTCGAAGACGCAGTCGGCGCGCACGAAGACCTCGACGCCTGCCTAGCCGAGCACGGCCTGAGCGTGCAGCGCGTGCAGCTTGCAGCGCGCGCCTTCATCGCCGAGCTGCCCGAGCCCGAGCGCCTGCTGCTGTGCGAAGGCTTCGGCAAGGAGGCCGACGGCGGGCTCGCGGGCATTGCGTCGCGCCATGCGATTGCGTCGTACCACTACCGCGCGGGGCGCCTGGGCCTGGTGCACAAGCGCGAAGCGCTCACGGCGGACTACGCCAAGACCCGGCTCGGCGGTTGGCTGCAGCAGACGCTGGGCATTGCCATTGCGCCGGACAACATGGCCGCGATCCTGCAGGTTTTCAAAATCCTGGGGGCTGAAGCGTCTTATGCCTGAAGACATAGCCATTCAGGAACAGACGCCATGACCCACGACCTCTGGCCCCCGCTCAGCGTGATCCGCAACGCGCTGGAGACCGGTGCGGCCGTGCCGGAAACCGAGGCCGACGAGGCGCCCGCCACGGCCGTGGTGTTGTTGCCCGGTTCGGCTCCCGCGGCAAAAGCCGTGGCCGTGCCCGGCACGGTCGACCTGCAACTGCCCCTGGCCGAACTGGCCCGCCGCCGCGAGGCGGTGGCCCGGCGCGCCTTTGCGGCCCGCTGGGCACCGGGGTGCCTGGTGAGCGTGGTGCACGAAGGTCGGCTGCTCGGCGTGCTGCTCGACCGCTGCATTCACGGTGAGCAGTGGCAAGGCTGGATGGCCGCGGGCGAGCCCGACTGGGCAGGCGCGTTCGACGTGCTGCTGGAGCCCGGCGACGAGCCTTTCGAGCCGATGTTCGGCGTGGTGCAGGCGTGGAACGTGATCACGCTGGCGCCCAGTCCGCGGTTGTGCGCGCGCGTGGTGGGCGAGGTGTCGGCGACGCGGCTGGCGGCCATTCGCGCGGTGCATGACGAATGGGCCGCGCAGGCGGTGCCGGACATCGCGCCCGAGCCCGGGCGCATCGCGCTGCGCAGCGTGGCCGACGGGTTCACGGTGCTGTCGGGCACGCCGCTCGGGCCGCAGGACCCGCGCGCGGACTACCAGGGGCTGTACCGCAACGCGGGCCTGCAGTGGGGTCAGGGGCTGGCTGCGTCGCCGCGCGAGGAGGGTGCTGAATCGCGTTTGCCGGCACGGCCGCAGCCCGGGGTCGAAGGCGGTTGGTGGGGCAGCATCCGCCGCTGGTTCGGCGCGGAGGGCTGGGCGCGCCCGGCCTTTGCGGTGCTGGCGCTGTGCGTGCTGGTGCAGAACATCGGATTGCTGGGCGGACGCGATGCGGCGGAGGACGACGAGGTGCGCTTTCGTGCAGTGCCGAGCGCGAGCGAATCTGCGCCGGCACGGGCGGACCTGGTCGTGCGCTGGAAGGAGGGCGTGCGCATGGACGAGGCCGACCGGCTGCTGCAGTCGATCTCGGCCGACGTGGTGGGCGGGCCCGGCGGCGGCGCATGGCTGCTGCGCGTGCCGGAGCCGGTGGATGCGTTGACGGTGCTGGCGGCGTCGCCGCTGGTCGAGTCGGCAGGGCCGGTGTCGGCGCGGCCATGACGCGCGCCGGCTTCTTGTCTTGCTCCCTCCCCCGCTGGGGGAGGGTGGGGGTGGGGGCAAGCGGCGCCTYCACTGGGCGCTCTGGCT